>JAESGP010000024.1_pt1 | contig 270917 bp, 250 predicted proteins | sample 9269741 | NCBI WGS metagenome assembly JAESGP01 (sample SAMN15720684, study PRJNA650882) | algae metagenome | isolation source: Desmonostoc vinosum HA7617-LM4 and co-occurring heterotrophs from cave wall | place: USA: Waikapalae cave, Hawaii | collected 2011-05-27 | reverse complement strand
GGGGGCAACGGCGCGGGGGGGGGGCCGGCGGCGGCCGACATGCGGCGGGGGGCGCCCTGGGGGCGCCCACTTCCCTGGCCTTGCAGGCCGCGCCCAGCCTTGCGGCTGGGCCGCTCGCCAGGCACGAACAGTCCACTGGACTGTTCGTGTCCGGGCTCGCCTGCTCGGAAGCCCGGCCCGCGGATAACTCGCTTCACGACTCGCGGATGTTGTTTGAGCGTAACGAGCGAAGCGAGTGCAGCGAGTTATCCGCGTGCCCTTGGCCCGAGCACCGCAGCGGAGTGGGCGCCCCAGGCGCCCACCGCCGACAGCGGCGAGCGCACCGGGCACCGCCTGCCGCGATCGCGCACACCTGTCCCGATGCGCACCGTTGCAGTCAACTGTCCCCGAACCAATCCACCCGCAACTCCGACGGAATCTGCGGCTCCCCCGCCAGCGACGTGCGCTGCGCCCGTTCGATCACCTGCCAGAAGTAGCGGTAGCTTGCACGGTCGTGAAGCTGGTCGCGGTGGCGAATCGGCGCCCACTGCGCGGCCTGGGCCGCGACGATGATCTCGATGGCGTGGTCGAGCTCGGCCACGGTCGGCGTGAAGGCGTCGACGATGGGCCTGATCTGCGCCGGGTGGATGCTCCACATGCGCGTGTAGCCGAAGCGGCGCTGCGCCAGCTCGGCGGCGGCCTGCACGGCCTGCGCGTCCTTGAACTCGGTGACGACGTTGTGCGACGGCGTCTTGCCGTGCCCGTGGCAGGCGGCGGCGATGTCGAGCTTGGCGCGCACCACCAGCGGGTGGTCGAACTGGCCACCGTCGCGCTGCATGCCCATGGCCGTGTGCGGGATGGCGCCGCGGTGGGCGGAGACGAAATCCATCAGGCCGAACGACAGCGACTCGATGCGCGGGTGCGCGGCCAGCGCCTGCACCTCGCGCAAGGCACCGTGCGTTTCGACCAGCGCGTGCAGCGGGATGGTGCGGGCCAGGCCGTGGCGGCGCGACGTCTCGTCGATGGTGCGCACCGCGCGCTGCAGTTCGTGCAGGCCGCGCACCTTGGGGATCATCAGGTAGGCGAGGCGGTCGCCGGCGCGTTGCACCAGCACGTCGACCAGTTCCTCGAAGCGCAGGTGGTCCACCGGCAGCGTACGGGCGCCGACGCGGCCGTGGCGGTTGTCGGGGCCGGTCACCAGCTCGGCGATGAGCGCGGCGTGCTCGATCTCGCCGCCCACCGGTGCGCCGTCCTCGGCGTCGAGCGTCACGTCGAACACCGGGCCCATCTCGGCCTGCAGCGCCAGGCTCTTGCGCATGCGCGCCTCGACGCCGCTGTAGTGGTCGCACACGGGCAGCGGCGCGATGGCGGCCTCGTCCGGGTCGAACAGGGCCTGGCGCGGGTGGATCGGCGGGCTCGTCATGGTCGCGGGGAGGCTGCGTGTTTCCCCGATTGTGGCGCCGCGGGCCCGATGCGAAATTGGCCCGCCGGCAAAACATATGATGATTGGAGACACGGCATGGCGGATCTGATTTCGCGCGCGCGGCGCAGCCTCGTGTTCGGCGCGGCGCTGCTCGCGGCATCCCTCGGCGCGCAGGCGCAGAACTGGCCCGACCGGCCGATCACGCTCATCGTGCCCTGGGGTGCGGGCGGTGGCACCGACGCGGTGGCGCGCATGGTCGGCAGCCTGCTCGAGAAGGACCTCGGCCAGCCGGTGAACGTGGTCAACCGCACCGGCGGCTCGGGCGTGGTGGGCCACCAGGCCATCGCCTCGGCGGCGCCCGACGGCTACACCATCGGGATGATCACGGTGGAGATCACCATGATGCATCACCAGAAGCTGACCGAGCTCGACCCGCGCAGCTACACGCCGCTGGCGCTGATGAACCTCGACCCGGCGGGCTTTCAGGTGCGGGCGGACGCGCCCTACAAGTCGATGGCCGACGTGCTGGCCGCCATCAAGGCCAACCCGGGCAAGTTCAAGGCCTCGGGCACGGGGCAGGGCGGCATCTGGCACCTGGCGCTGGCCGGCTGGCTGCGCGACGCCAAGGTGGACCCGGCGGCCGTGCCCTGGGTGCCGAGCAACGGCGCGGCGCCCGGCCTGCAGGATCTCGTCGCCGGCGGCGTGGAGTTCGTGCCCTGCTCGCTGCCCGAGGCACGCTCGCTCATCGAGGCCGGCAAGGTGAAGTCGCTGGCGATCATGGCCAGCGGCCGCTCGGCGCTGTTCCCCAACGTGCCCACCTTGAAGGAAGCGACGGGCAGCGACTGGGCCACGGGCGCGTGGCGCGGCATCGCCGCACCCAAGGGACTGCCGGCGCCCGTCGTCGCGCGCCTGGAAGCGTCGCTGAAGAAGGCCTACGACAGCAAGGAATACAAGGACTTCATGGCCCAGCGCGGGTTCGGGATGATCTGGGGCAACGGCGCGGAGTTCGCCCGCTTCATGGACAAGGCCGACGCCGACATGAAGGCGGTGATGACCGCCGTCGGCATCGCCAAGTAAGGCGCCAGGCCCGGTGCGGCGCGTCGATCGTTGGGCGGGCGCGCTGCTCGCCCTGCTGGGCACGGCCGTGTTCTGGGCCTCGCGCGGCTTTCCGGCGGTGCCGGGGCAGAAGGTGGGCGCGGGGCTGCTGCCGGGCATCGTCGGCGCGGCGCTGGTGCTGTGCGCGCTGGGCCTCGTGTGGCGCAGCACGCGCGCCTCGGCATCTGGCGACGACGCAGCGCCGTCGTCCGACGCCGCGGCGGGCGAGCCGCCAGCACGGCGCCTCGTCGCGCCGCTCGTCGTCGTCGGCGCCTGCGCCGGGTACATCGGCCTGGCCGACCGGCTGGGGTTCCTCATGGTCGCGCCGGTGCTGCTCATGGCCGTGTTCCTGGCCTTCCGCGCCCGGCCGGCATCGGCGCTCGCCTGGGCGGTGGCCGGCACGCTGGTCGTGCACCTCACGTTCTACAAGCTGCTGCGCGTGCCGCTGCCGTGGGGCGTGATCCGGCCGTTCTACTAGCCCGAAGCCCTGCCGCCGCACGCGCTGCACGCACGCAAGCCACGCCATGGATCCCGTCGTCGCTGCCTTCGGGCTGGTGTTCCAGCCGCAGGTGCTGCTGGTGATCGTCGCCGCCGCCGTCTATGGGCTCTTCGTCGGTGCGATCCCGGGACTGACCGCCACCATGGCCACGGCGCTGCTGGTGCCGGTGACGTTCTTCATGCCGCCGGTGCCGGCGGTGGCCGCCATCGTCACGGCCACGGCGATGGCCATCTTCGCCGGCGACATCCCGGCAGCGCTGCTGCGCATGCCGGGCACGCCCGCCTCGGGCGCGTACGCCGACGAGGCCTACCGCCTCACGCGCCGTGGCCAGCCCGAGCTGGCGCTGGGCGCGGGGCTCGTGTTCTCGGTGCTGGGCGGCATCTTCGGCGTGCTGGTGCTCATCGTGGCCGCGCCGGCGCTCGCCGAGGTGGCGCTGAAGTTCAGCTCGTTCGAATACTTCTGGCTCGTGATGCTGGGCTTCTCGTGCGCCGTGTTCGTCGCCGGGCGCGATCTGCTCAAGGGGTTCGTGTCGCTGCTGCTGGGCCTGCTCATCGCCTGCGTCGGGCTGGACAACCCCGCCGGCGCGCCGCGCTTCACCTTCGGCCATGCCGAGCTGATGGGCGGCATCTCGCTCATCCCGCTGATGATCGGCATGTTCGCCATCAGCGAGGTGCTGCGCTTCGCCACCGCGCAGGTGCAGCCGGTGATGGCCATCGAGCGCCCCTTCGGCAACGTCTTCGCCGGCATGTGGGCGCTGCTGGCGCGCTACCCGAGGCAGCTGCTGCGTGGCTCGGCGCTCGGCACGGCGGTGGGTGCGCTGCCCGGCGCGGGCGCCGACATCGCGGCGTGGATGAGCTACGCCATCTCGAAGAAGTTCTCGAAGGAGCCGGAGAAATTCGGCACCGGCCACGTCGAAGGGATCGTCGAGAGCGGCGCGGCCAACAACTCGGCACTGGGCGGGGCGTGGATCCCGGCGCTGGTGTTCGGCATCCCGGGCGATTCCATCACCGCCATCGCCATCGGCGTGCTCTACCTCAAGAACATGAACCCCGGGCCGACGCTGTTCGTCGACAACCCGCAGAACATCTACGCCGTCTTCATCGTCTTCATCCTGGCGCAGCTGCTGATGCTGCCGCTGGGCTGGGCGGCCATCAAGGCGGCCAAGCAGGTGCTGAAGATCCCGGCGGCGCTGCTCATGCCGCTGATCCTGCTGTTCTGCATCGTCGGCAGCTTCGCCATCAACAACACCGTCTTCGGCGTCGTGATCATGCTGGTGGCGGGCATCGCCGCCTTCTTCATGGAGCGCTGGGGCTTCCCGATCGCGCCCACGATCCTGGGCGTGGTGTTGGGCACCATGCTGGAAGAGCACTTCTTCAGCAGCATCGTCAAGGCCGACGGCAACCTGCTGGCCTTCGTGCAGCGGCCCATCGCCGCGGGCCTGGCCGCGGTGGTGCTGGCGGTGTGGCTGGTGCCGCTGCTGCGCCGGGTGCGGCGCGGCAGCGACACGGGGGCGCGCTCTACAGCAGGTGCTTGACGCCGTCCTGCTCGGCGAGCAGTTCGGCCAGCGTCTTGTCGATGGCGGCCTGGCTGAACTCGTCGATGGGCAGGCCTTCGACGATCGAATAGGTGCCGCCCGCGGTGGTGACGGGGAAGCCGAACATCACGTCCTTCGGGATGCCGTATTCGCCGTTGCTCGGCACGCCCATCGTGACCCATTCCCCGTTGCTGCCCAGCGCCCAGTCGCGCATGTGATCGATGGCGGCGTTGGCGGCGCTGGCCGCGCTGGACAGGCCGCGCGCCTCGATGATGGCCGCGCCGCGCTTGCCGACCGTGGGCAGGAAGGTGTCCTTGTTCCAGACGTGATCGTTGATCATGTCCTTGACCGACTGGCCGTCGATGGTGGCGAAGCGGTAGTCGGCGTACATGGTGGGCGAATGGTTGCCCCAGACGCCGAGCTTCTTGATCGACGCCACGGGCTTGCCGGTCTTGGCGGCGAGCTGGCTCAGCGCCCGGTTGTGGTCCAGCCGAAGCATGGCTGTGAAGTTCTCGCGCGGCAAGTCGGGCGCGCTCTTCATGGCGATCCAGGCGTTGGTGTTGGCGGGGTTGCCCACCACCAGCACCTTCACGTTGCGGCTGGCCTTCTCGTTGAGCGCCTTGCCCTGGCCGATGAAGATCTGGCCGTTGATCGACAGCAGCTCGGCGCGTTCCATGCCGGCCTTGCGCGGCATGCTGCCAACGAGCAGCGCGTAGTCGGTGTCCTGGAAGGCGGTCATCGGGTCGCCGTGCGCCTCCATGCCGTGCAGCAGCGGGAAGGCGCAGTCCTCGAGTTCCATCATCACCCCCTTGAGCGCCTTCTGCGGCCCTTCCGCCGGCACCTCGAGCAGCTGCAGGATCACCGGCTGGTCCTTGCCGAGCATCTCGCCCGAGGCGATGCGGAACAGCAGGGCGTAGCCGATCTGGCCGGCGGCGCCGGTGACGGCGACGCGGACGGGCTTCTTGGTCGACATGGTGAACTCCTCGAGGGGTGACGAAGGGGTGACGGCAGGGCGCGCGCACCAGGCCGGCGGGTCGAGCGCCGTCCGGAACAACCCTCGATTCTATGCACCCGGCTGACGCGACTCTTCTATCTTCTATAAGACAATCGTCACCATGCCCGACCCCAGCGCCCGCCTCCCTGCCGTGCCGCCGGGCGACGAGGCCGGGCCGACGCTGCGCCCGCTGTACCAGCAGATCAAGGCGCTGCTGGTGGGCGAGCTGCAGGCCGGCGTGTGGCAGCCCGGGCAGGCCATCCCGAGCGAGCTCGAGCTGGCGGCGCGCTTTCGCGTCAGCCAGGGCACGGTGCGCAAGGCGATCGACGAGATGGCCGCCGAGAACTTGCTGGTGCGGCGCCAGGGGAAGGGCACCTTCGTCGCGACCCACGCCGAGCAGGCCACGCAGTACCGCTTCCTGCGCCTGATGGGCGACGACGGCAGCGCCCCGGCGCTGCAGCGCAAGCTGCTCGACTGCCGCCGCATGCGTGCGCCGGCCGAGGTGGCGCGGCTGCTGCTGCTCAAGAGCGGCGAGCCCGCCGTGCAGGTGCGCCGGCTGCTGCTGGCCGGCGGCAAGCCCGTGGTGCTGGACGACCTGTGGCTGCCCGGCACGCTGTTCAAGGGCCTCACCAGCGAGCGGCTCGAGGCCTGGCGCGGGCCGATGTACCGCCTGTTCGAGGCCGAGTTCGCGGTGCACATGATCCGCGCCGAGGAGAAGCTGCGCGCCGTGCTCGCAGGCGCCGACGAGGCCGCGCTGCTGGACCTGGCCGAAGGCAGCCCGCTGCTGTCGGTGGAGCGGCTGTCGCTGACCTACGGCGACCGCCCGGTGGAGCTGCGCCGGGGCCTCTACGACACCTCGGCGCACCACTACCGCAACCAGCTCAACTGACCGGGCCGCCGGGATTAGCCCTGTGGCAGCCCCGCGTAAGCCTGTTGCGTTGCAATAAACTCATTCAGTTTCACCCGGTTCCGAACCCCACACCGCACACCATGCCCGAGATGATCCGGCCGAGACCCGGCACGATGCGCCTGCTCGACGCGATGAAGTACCGGCTGCCCGCGTCGGGCTGGGTCTCCATCCTGCACCGCGTGAGCGGCGCGCTGCTGGTGCTGCTGCTGCCGTTCGTGATCTGGCTGCTGGACGTGAGCCTCAGCTCCGAGGTGAGCTACGAGCGCTTCACCAGCGCGTTTGCCGCCGGCATCGGCTTCGTGCCGGCCTGGGGCATCAAGCTCGTGGTGCTGGTGATGATCTGGGCCTACCTGCACCACTTCATCGCCGGCGTGCGCCACCTGTGGATGGACGCGACGCACAGCGTCGGCAAGCAGCAGGGCGCGCGCACGGCGGTGCTCACCATCGTCATCAGCCTGCTGCTGACCGTGGCGCTGGGCGCCAAGCTCTTCGGGGTGTACTGACATGGCCGGCGGCGTCAACTTCGGATCCAAGCGCGTCGTCACCGGCGCGCACTACGGCCTGCGCGACTGGCTCGTGCAGCGCATCACGGCGGTGCTGATGGCGCTGTTCACCGTGGTGCTGCTGGTGCAGCTGCTGTTCACGCGCGGCCCGCTGGGCTACGACACCTGGGCCGGCATCTTCGCGGCGCAGTGGATGAAGCTGTTCACCTTCGTCGTCATCGTCGCCCTGGCGTGGCACGCCTGGGTGGGCATGCGCGACATCTGGATGGACTACGTCAAGCCCGTGGGCATGCGCCTGACGCTGCAGGTGGCCACCATTGTCTGGCTGGTGGGCTGCCTGGGCTGGGCGCTGCAGGTGCTGTGGCGGATCTGAAGAACGCGACGACAAGACGACAACATCACATGGCCAAGCTCACGCACCGCAAGTTCGACGTCGTCATCGTCGGCGCCGGCGGCTCCGGCATGCGCGCCTCGCTGCAGCTGGCGCTGGCCGGCCTGAACGTGGCCGTGCTCAGCAAGGTGTTCCCCACGCGCAGCCACACCGTGGCGGCGCAGGGCGGCATCGGCGCCAGCCTCGGCAACATGGCCGAGGACAACTGGCACTACCACTTCTACGACACCGTCAAGGGCTCGGACTGGCTCGGCGACCAGGACGCCATCGAGTTCATGTGCCGCGAGGCGCCCAAGGTGGTGTACGAGCTGGAACACATGGGGATGCCGTTCGACCGCAACCCCGACGGCACCATCTACCAGCGCCCCTTCGGCGGCCACACCGCCAACTACGGCGAGAAGCCCGTGCAGCGTGCCTGTGCCGCCGCCGACCGCACCGGCCACGCGATGCTGCACACGCTGTACCAGCAGAACGTGCGCGCCCGCACCAACTTCTTCGTCGAGTGGATGGCGCTCGACCTGGTGCGCGCCGCTGACGGCAGCGTGCTCGGCGTCACCGCGCTCGAGATGGAGACCGGCGAGGTGCACGTGCTGCAGGCGCGCACCACGCTGCTGGCCACGGGTGGCGCGGGGCGCATCTTCGCCGCCAGCACCAACGCCTTCATCAACACCGGCGACGGCCTGGGCATGGCGGCACGTGCCGGCATCCCGCTGGAGGACATGGAGTTCTGGCAGTTCCATCCCACCGGGGTGGCCGGCGCGGGCGTGCTGCTGACCGAGGGCTGTCGCGGCGAAGGCGCGATCCTGCGCAACAGCAACGGCGAGCGCTTCATGGAGCGCTACGCGCCGACGCTCAAGGACCTGGCGCCGCGCGACTTCGTCAGCCGCTGCATGGACCAGGAGATCAAGGAAGGCCGCGGCTGCGGGCCCAACAAGGACTACGTCGTGCTCGACATGACGCACCTGGGCGCCGAGACGATCATGAAGCGCCTGCCCAGCGTGTTCGAGATCGGCCACAACTTCGCCAACGTCGACATCACCAAGGAACCGATCCCCGTGGTGCCGACGATCCACTACCAGATGGGCGGCATCCCGACCAACATCCACGGCCAGGTGGTCGCGCCGCGCAACGGCGACCCCAACGCCGTGGTGGAAGGCCTGTACGCGGTGGGCGAGTGCTCCTGCGTCAGCGTGCACGGCGCCAACCGGCTGGGCACCAACTCGCTGCTCGACCTGCTGGTGTTCGGCCGCGCCGCGGGCAACCACATCGTCGAGCAGTCCAGGGCCGGCACCAAGGCGCACCGCGACCTGCCGGCCGACGCCGCCGAGCGATCGCTGTCACGCCTGGCCCGGCTCGATGCCAGCACCGGCGGCGAATACGCCCAGGACGTGGCCAACGATCTGCGCGCCGCCATGCAGCAGCACGCCGGCGTGTTCCGCACCCAGGCGGGCCTGGACGAAGGCGTGCGCAAGATCGCTGCCATCGCCGAGCGCGTGAAGGCCATCGCGCTGCAGGACAAGAGCCAGGTGTTCAACACCGCGCGCGTCGAGGCGCTCGAGGTCGAGAACCTCATCGAGTGCGCCCAGGCCACCATCGTCTCGGCCGCCGCGCGCAAGGAAAGCCGCGGCGCCCACACCGTCAACGACTACGGCGACACGCCCGAGCACCCCAACGGGCGCAACGACGCCGAGTGGATGAAGCACACGCTGTGGTTCTCCGAGGGGAACCGGCTCGAATACAAGCCGGTCAACCTGAAGCCGCTGACCGTCGACAGCGTTCCGCCCAAGGTCCGTTCCTTCTGACGCCACGGGCCGCCACCATCATGACCCTGCGCACCTTCCAGATCTACCGCTACGACCCCGACACCGACGAGAAGCCGCGCATGCAGACGCTGCAGGTGGAGCTCGACGGCCACGAGCGCATGCTGCTCGACGCGCTGATGAAGCTGAAGAAGGTGGACCCCACGCTCAGCTTCCGGCGCAGCTGCCGCGAAGGCGTGTGCGGCTCGGACGCGATGAACATCAACGGCCGCAACGGCTTGGCGTGCCTGACCAACATGCGCACGCTGCCGGGCACCATCGTGCTCAAGCCGCTGCCGGGCCTGCCCGTCATCCGCGACCTGATCGTGGACATGACGCTGTTCTTCAAGCAGTACCACTCGATCAAGCCGTACCTCGTCAACGACGTGCCGCCGCCCGAGAAGGAACGGCTGCAGACGCCCGAGGAGCGCGACGAGCTCAACGGCCTGTACGAGTGCATCCTGTGCGCCAGCTGCAGCACCGCCTGCCCGAGCTTCTGGTGGAACCCGGACAAGTTCGTCGGCCCGGCCGGGCTGCTGCAGGCCTACCGCTTCATCGCCGACAGCCGCGACCAGGCCACGGGCGAGCGCCTCGACAACCTCGAGGACCCGTACCGCCTGTTCCGCTGCCACACGATCATGAATTGCGTCGATGTCTGCCCCAAGGGCCTGAGCCCGGCGCTGGCGATCGGCAAGATCCGCGAGCTGATGGTCCGGCGGACCGTCTGACGCCGCCATGGCGCTGACCACGGCCGATCTCAACAAGCTGCGCTGGCGCTGCCGGCGCGGCCTGCTCGAGAACGACCTGTTCATCGAGCGCCTGTTCCGCCGCGTCGAGGCCGGTGAGGAGACGATCACGACAAGCCGGGCCGCGGGGCTGGCCGCCCTGATGGACCTGAGCGACAACGACCTGCTCGACCTGCTGCTGGCGCGCACGCAGCCGCAAGGCGAGATCGACATCCCCGAAGTCCAAGAGGTCCTCGGCCTCCTGCGCCATCCCTTTCCAGAAAGGCCCACAGCATGACCCCCTCCGACGTCAAAGCCACCCTGTCGTTCAGCGACGGCAGCCCGAGCATGGAGCTGCCGCTGTACAAGGGCAGCATCGGCCCGGACGTGATCGACATCCGCAAGCTCTACGCGCAGACCGGCAAGTTCACCTACGACCCGGGGTTCCTGAGCACGGCGGCGTGCAACAGCACCATCACCTACATCGACGGCGACAAGGGCGAGCTGCTGTACCGCGGCTACCCCATCGAGCAGCTGGCCGAGCACTGCGACTTCCTCGAGACCTGCTACTTGCTGCTGAAGGGCGAGCTGCCCAACCCGCAGCAGAAGGCCGAGTTCGTCAAGACGGTGACCAACCACACGATGGTCAACGAGCAGATGCAGTTCTTCCTGCGGGGCTTCCGTCGTGACGCGCACCCGATGGCGGTGATGACCGGCCTGGTCGGGGGGCTGTCGGCCTTCTATCACGACAGCACCGACATCAACAACCCGGTGCACCGGGAGATCTCGGCCATCCGCCTGATCGCCAAGATGCCCACGCTGGTGGCCATGGCCTACAAGTACGGCATCGGCCAGCCCTACATCTACCCGAAGAACTCGCTGAGCTACAGCGCGAACTTCATGCGCATGATGTTCGCCACGCCGTGCGAGGAGTACGAGCCCAACGACGTGCTGGTGCGCGCCATCGACCGCATCTTCATCCTGCACGCCGACCACGAGCAGAACGCGTCCACGTCGACCGTGCGGCTGTGCGGCAGCTCGGGCACCAACCCGTTCGCGGCCATCGCCGCCGGCGTCGCCTGCCTGTGGGGCCCGGCGCACGGTGGCGCCAACGAGGCGGCGCTGAACATGCTGGAGGACATCCAGCGCCAGGGCGGCGTCGAGAAGATCGGCGAGTTCATCAAGCAGGTCAAGGACAAGAACAGCGGCATCAAGCTGATGGGCTTCGGCCACCGCGTCTACAAGAACTACGACCCGCGCGCCAAGCTCATGCGCGAGACCTGCCACGAGGTACTGGGCGCGCTGGGCCTCGAGAACGACCCGCTGTTCAAGCTGGCGATGGCGCTGGAGAAGATCGCGCTCGAGGACGAATACTTCGTCGCGCGCAAGCTCTACCCGAACGTCGACTTCTACTCGGGCATCGTGCAGCGCGCCATCGGCATCCCGGTGAGCCTGTTCACCGCCATCTTCGCGCTGGCGCGCACGGTGGGCTGGATCGCCCAGCTCAACGAGATGATCGGCGACCCCGAGTACAAGATCGGCCGCCCGCGCCAGCTGTACGTGGGCTCGCCCAAGCGCGACGTGATGCCGATCGGCGAGCGCTGAACGCCCTGCGCGGCCGGCGCACGCCGGTTCGCCAGAACGACGAAGGCCACCGCGAGGTGGCCTTGTCGTTTGCGCAGACCGATCAGACTGGGTTCAGCGCAGCTCGCCCTGCAGCAGCGCGATGATGCGCTGCGCGTTCTCGCCCAGCTCCGGCTCGCCGGTGGTCTTCTGCACCGACACCGTCGTGCGCTCGCCGCCGGCCTTCACCGCGATGCGGTAGCGCTGCGCGCCCGTGGTCGGCGACGGCGACTTGCCGAACCAGCTGAACAGGCGTGAGAAGAAGCCCGGCTCCTCCTGGCCCACCGACTTCGGATCGACGTAGCGCACGTAGTACAGCCCGGCCGCGCGGTCGCGGTCCTCGACGGTGAAGCCGCCGCGGTCCAGCGCCACGCCGACACGGCGCCAGGCGCGGTCGAAGGGCTCCTCGATGGTGAGCGACGTCGCCGTCGGCCCCGGCGCGGTGCGCACGGCAGCCCCGGCGGCCGCGGTCGTGGCGGGTGCCGTGCCGGGCGCGGCGGGGCCGGCCGCGGCGGACACGGCGGCGCGCGCCGTCTCGGGCGGGCTGCCCAGCGCCACCATCAGGCGCGACAGGAACTCGGCTTCGAGCTGCGGGTCGCTCGGCCGGGCGCGCCACTGCGTGGTCTCGCGCCGGTCGTCGGCGAACGCCTCCTCGGCGCCGCGGTGGCTGATGTAGATCTCGCTGCCGGCGGCGGTGCGCTCGATGCGCGTGCGGAAGCGGTCGCGCTCGCCGGTGTCGTACAGGTTCTGCAGCAGCCGGCCGATCGTGTTGCGCACCGCGTCGTTGGGCAGCTTGGCGCGGTTCTCGGCCCAGTTGGTCTCCATCACGCCGACCTTGGCGTCCTCGACGTCGAGCGTGAAGCCGCGCTGCTCCCAGAACGCCTTGACCTGCGGCCACAGCACCTCGGGTGCCTGCGGCACCACCAGCCAGCGCTGCTGGCCGGCGCGCTCGATGCGCATGCCGGCCACGTCGGTCACCGCCACGGCCGCCACCGCCGGTGCGGCAGCCGCGGCCGGCGCCACCGTGGCCGCCGCGGCGCCCGCGCCCGAGGCGCTGACCACGCCGCCTTGCGGCTGGTAGCGCGACTCGCGCGCCAGCTGCGTCAGGTCGGGCGGCACTTCCAGCGGCCTGGCCTTGACGCTGGCGGACTTGTAGTCGACCTTGTCGCCCGAGAACAGGCCGTCGCCGACGCTCGTGCAGCCGGCGGCCAGGCCGGCGATGAGGGCAAGCACGGCGAAGCGTGTTGGGGTGGCGGCGGGGATCGGCATCACGGGGTGTTCAGGAGAGTCGGTTGGCGGCGGTGGGCCTGCGGAGCACGCGGCGCGGCGGCCGCCGGTGGGATCATCGGGAAGCGGAGCCGGTTCAATCCGCAGCCACGGCAGCGGCAGACGCGACGCCACCCGTGGCCGCCGACGGGGCGCCCGGCGCGGGCAGCGCCGCTTCGTCCAGCGCCTGGCGCACCAGCACCTGGCCGGCGGGCGACAGCGGCAGCATCGGCAGGCGCACGTGCGCGCTGCACAGCCCCAGCTGCGACATCGCCCACTTCACCGGCGCGGGGCTGGGCTCGCAGAACAGCTGCTTGTGCAGCGCCAGCAGGCGGAAGTGGATGGCCGTGGCGCGCGCCGCATCGCGGGCGATGGCCGCCATGCACAGCTCGTGCATCAGCCGCGGCGCGACGTTGGCGGTGACGCTGACGTTGCCCCGCCCGCCCAGGAGCATCAGCGCGATGGCCGTGCCGTCGTCGCCCGAGTAGATGGAGAAACCGGGCGGCGCCTGCTTGATCAACAGCGCTGCGCGCTCGATGTTGCCGGTGGCTTCCTTGATGCCGACGATGCCCGGCACCTGCGCGAGCTTGAGCGTCGTCTCGGGCAGCATGTCGCAGGCCGTGCGGCCCGGCACGTTGTACAGCACCAGCGGCAGGTCCACGGCCTCGGCGATGGCGCGGAAGTGCTGCACCATGCCGTCCTGCGACGGCCGGTTGTAGTAGGGCACCACGCTCAGGTGGCAGTCGGCGCCCACCTCCTTGGCGTAGCGCGCCAGCTCGATGGCCTCGGCGGTGCTGTTGGCGCCGGTACCCGCCATCACCGGCACGCGGCCGGCGGCGTGCTCCACCGCCACGCGGATGACGTCGCAGTTCTCCTGCATCGACACCGTGGGCGATTCGCCCGTGGTGCCGACGACGCCGATGCAGTCCGTGCCTTCGGCCACGTGCCAGTCGATCAGGCGCTTGAGCCCGGCGAAATCGACGCTGCCGTCCTCGAGCATGGGGGTCACGAGCGCGACGATGCTGCCGGTGATGGGCTTCATGGGTGCTGCTTCGGGCCGCGAGGGCCGGCGGGCAAAGGCGGCGATTTTAGCCGCCGGGTGCGGCCGGCCCTGGCAGCGGCGGGGCGGGGTTCCCCGGGGCCGGCGCGACGGCAGCGATGCGCTGCACGCAGCGCGGCCCGTCGGCCTCGACGCCGTGTTCATAGGCCACCACCGTGAGCCCGGCCGCGTGCTGCAGCAGTTCGCCCGGCTGCAGCAGGAAATCGGGGTTGCGCGGCCGGCCGTGGCGCTCGTGGCCGATGGCGAAGGTCTCGTGCAGGTACAGGCCGCCTTCGGCCAGCGCGTCGCGCAGGCGCGGCACCAGGGGACGCCAGAGGTAGTTGGTGACCACGACGGCATCGAAGCGCCGCCCGGCGAAGGGCCAGGGGCCGGCTTCGATGTCGGCGACGACGATCTCGACAGCCGCCACGTCGCGCAGCGCTTCGAGCGCCGCTGCGTCGCGGTCGACGCCGGTCACCCGCAGGCCCTGCGCCGCCAGCCAGCGCACGTGGCGGCCGCTGCCGCAGGCCACGTCGAGCACGCTGCCGCCCGGGCGGACGAGCGCTGCGAAGCGCCTGACCCACGCCGATGGCGCGCCGCCGCCGTGCGCCGCGATGGTGTCGCCGCCCGCGGCCGCGGCCGGGCCCGGCGCGTGCATCAGAAGCAGGCCCAGAGCTGGTTGGCCAGCGACAGCATCAGGTGCGGATTCATGTAGGCGGCGAACACCGCCAGCAGCACCACCACCGCCGCCGACCATGCGGCGACGCGGCGCAGGCCGCCGGGCCGCGTCATGCCGGCCTCGGCACCGGCTGCGCGCGGGCGATGGCACCTTCGCGCACCGGCAGGTTCATCGCCACGGCGAAGACGCTCAAGGCCACCGCGATCCACCACACCACGTCGTAGCTGCCGGTGGCGTCGTAGAGCTTGCCGCCGAGCCACACGCCGAGGAACGAGCCCACCTGGTGGCTGAGGAAGACGAAGCCGCCGAGCATGCTCATGTACTGCACGCCGAAGATCTGCGCCACGATGGCGTTGGTGGGCGGCACGGTGGACAGCCACAGCAGGCCCATCACCGAGGCGAAGACGTACACGCTCCACGGCGACAGCGGCGCCAGCAGGAAGGCGACGATGGCCACGCCGCGCAAGGCGTAGATGGCCGCGAGGATGTGGCGCTTGGCCAGCCTGTTGCCCAGCACGCCGGCGGCATAGGTGCCGAACACGTTGAACAGGCCGATGAGCGCCAGCGCGGTGGTCGCCACCTCGGGGCCCAGGCCCTGGTCCTTCAGGTAGCTGGGCATGTGCACGCCGATGAACACCACCTGGAAGCCGCAGACGAAGTAGCCCGCCATCAGCAGGCGGAAGCTGTTGTAGCCGAACGCCTCGCGCAGCGCCGCGCCGATGCTCTGGTGGTGCGCCCCGGGTTGCGCCACCCGTGTTGGCTCGCGCAGGCCGAAGGCCAGTGGCACGATGGCCAGCGCCAGGCAGCCCAGCACGAACAGCGCGTTCTGCCAGCCCCAGCCGCCGATGAGCCAGTTCTCCACCGGCACCATGAGGAACTGGCCGAACGAGCCCGCGGCCGCGGCCACGCCCATCGCCCACGAGCGCTTCTCGGGCGCGACGTTGCGCGCGATCACCCCGTAGACCACGGCGTAGGTGGTGCCCGACTGCGCCATGCCCAGCATCACGCCGGCCGTGCCGGTGAAGGCCAGGCCCGAGGTGGCCATGGCCATGCCCACCAGCCCCAGCGCGTAGAGCACGCTGCCGACGATGAGCACGCGGAAGGCGCCGAAGCGGTCGGCCAGCATGCCGGCGACGGGACCAGCGGCGCCCCAGGCCAGGTTCTGCACCGCGATGGCGAAGGCGAAGGTCTCGCGCGTCCAGCCGCGCTCGAGCGTGATCGGCTGCAGCCACAGGCCGAAGCCGTGGCGGATGCCCATGCTGAGCGTGACGATGAAGGCGCCGCACAGCAGCACCTGAGACATCGAAAGCGTCTGGCGGCTCGAAGCGGGATTCATTCGGCGATTCTGTTTGAAAACGCGGCAGGCTGCCGGGCCGCGCCTCGCTACAGTGACCGCGGTTTTGCAGGCCGTGCCTGCAGCGGCGACACCTGCAGGCTCGGCCTGAGGCCGACATCGAACGACGACGAAGACGGAAAGGGGCGAGGGATGAAGGTGCTGGTGCTGGGCGGCGGCGTGATCGGCGTGTGCTGCGCCTACTACCTGGCGCGCGCCGGCCATGAGGTGGAACTGGTCGACCGCCAGAGCGGCCCGTCGCTCGAGACCAGCTACGCCAACGCCGGCGAGATCAGCCCCGGCTACAGCGCCCCGTGGGCCGGCCCCGGCGTGCCGGTCAAGGCCATCAAGTGGATGCTGATGCAGCACTCGCCGCTGGTCATCTGGCCGCTGCTCGACCCGGCGATGTGGCGCTGGGGCGCGATGATGCTGGCCAACTGCACGGCCCGCGCGTACGCGCTCAACAAGAGCCGCATGGTGCCCATCGCCGAGTACAGCCGCGACTGCATGAAGGCGCTGCGCGCCGAGACCGGCATCACCTACGACGACCGCGCCCAGGGCACGGTGCAGCTGTTCCGCACCCAGAAGCAGCTCGACTCGATCGGCAACGACGTCGAGGTGTTGAAGACCTACGGCGTGCCCTTCGAGGTGCTGGACCGCGACGGCTTCTGCCGCGTCGAGCCCGCCCTGCAGCACACGCGCGACAAGTTCGTCGGCGCACTGCGCCTGCCCAACGACGAGACCGGCGACTGCTTCCTCTTCAGCCAGCGCCTGGTGCAGATGGCCGAAGCCTTAGGCGTGCGCTTCCGCTGGAACACACGCATCCAGCAGCTGCAGGTGGGCGGCGGCGCGATCACCGGCGTGCACACCGACGCCGGCCTGCTGCAGGCCGACCGCGTGGTGCTGGCGCTCGGCAGCCACTCGCCGCTGCTGCTGGAGCCGGTGGGGCTGCGCATTCCGGTCTACCCCGTCAAGGGCTACTCGCTCACCGTGCCGATCACCAATGCCGCCATGGCGCCCGAGTCGACGGTGATGGACGAGACGCACAAGGTCGCCGTCACGCGCCTGGGCGACCGCATTCGCGTCGGCGGCACGGCCGAGCTCGCCGGCTACAGCATGGCGCTGCGCGAGCCGCGGCGTGCGACGTTGAACCACGTCGTGACCGACCTCTTCCCGCAAGGCGGCGACGTCTCGCGCGCCAGCTTCTGGTGTGGCCTCAGGCCGATGACGCCCGACGGCACGCCCATCGTCGGCACCACGCCCATCCAGCGCCTGCTGCTGGCCACGGGCCACGGCACGCTGGGCTGGACGATGGCCGCAGGCACCGGGCGCGTGATCGCCGACCTGGTGTCGGGCCGGCAGTCGGACATCGACGTGAGCGGGTTGAACGTGGCGCGTTACCGCTAGGCGCGGCGACGCTCGAACGCCGCCGCGCCGCGCGCGGTGTGCATCGAAGCCGCGGCGTCAGGGTCGGGCGCCGCCGCGGTGAGTCGGTGGCGCCCACGTCCTTCAGGAAGCCGGGGGCGCGCTTCGGCCGCGGGCGCTGCCCGGATGAGGTTCCGGTCCGCCGCGAACCGCGACGTGCGCAGCGTGGCGTGCGACGCGGTGCGCAGGCGGCGCGCCTCGGTGCCATCGCCCGCCGCGAGCAGCGCCCGGGCCAGCCAGTGGCGCGCCACGGCTGCCTCTCGGCCCACGGGATCGTGCCGATCCCAGAACGCGGTGGCGGCGCGCGCCGCCGTGACGGCTTCGGCCGGCCGTTGCGCGGCGAGCGCGATGCGGGCGCGCGCCAGGGCGGCGTCGGCGCGCGCCGGAAACGGATCGCCGCCGAGCTTCGCGAACACACCGTCGGCCTCGGCCAGCGGCGCCTCCGCGGCGTCGGGTCGGCCGGCGTCCAGCCAGGCCAGCGCCAGGTCCACCAGCATCTCCGCCGTCTCGACCTTGCGGGTGTTGGCGCGCGTCAGCGGTTCGCCGGCCTGCAGGGCCTGCACCGCCTCGGCGGGGCGGCCATCCAGGCGCAGCAGCACGCCGCGGTAGTGGTGCGGCAGGTGCGTGCGGTAGCGTGGCTCCACCTGCGCCTGCTCGGCCAGGATGCGCGCCAACCCGGCTTCGGCCTGCGCCAGCGGCGTCGAAACGTGTGCCGCGGCGAACAGCACGTCGGCGCGCACCACTCGCGCCACGTGCGGCGACTGGAAGCGCTCCAGCATCGCCAGCGAGCGCTGCAGGCGCGGCAACGCCTCGGCATGGCGGCGCTGGCGCAGCTGCGCGCGGGCCAGCGTGCGCAGCTGGCCGGCGCGCATCATCGATTCGGGCGCGCCGCCGGCCTGGGCCACGCGCTCGGCGTCCTCCAGCAGCGCGAGGGCGCGGCCGAAGCGGCCGAGCTCGGCCTCGACGATGGCCAGGCGCGAGGCGTATTCGACGATCCGTCCGCTGTCGGGCCCGAGCACCGCGCGCGTCGCCTCGAGTGCATGCTGCAGCAGCGGCTGCGCGTCGGCCATCGCACCGGCATCCACGAGCGCGGCGCCGAGCAGCTGCTGGGTGAAGACGAGGTCGGGGTGCTGCGGGTCGTCGACGTGCAGGCGCCGGCGCTCGTCCCAGGCGGCGCGCGCATGGCGCTGCGCCGCGGGCTTGTCGCGCAGCATCGAGGCGCCCTGTGCCGCGAGCTCGTGGGCGCGGGCGCGCAGCAGCGAGGCCGGCGCCGTGGCGGTCGCCGGCGGCAGGCTGCCGAGCACGTGCTCGGCCTGCTCGCGCGCAGCCTGCCACTGCCCGCGCTGGTGCGCGACCAGGCCGCGCAGCAGCGTGGCCTGCGCCGACAGCTCGGGGTCCGCCCCTGGGCCGGGCGCGGGCAGGGCGGCCAGGGTGGCGTCGGCTTCGTCCAGGCGCTGCAGGTCCTTCAGCGCGGTGGCCTTCAGCAGCAGCAGCGGCGCGCGGGTGCGGTGCGATGCGGGCAGCGCCGGGTCGGCCAAGGCCGCGTCGGCCAGCGCCACCGCGCGGGCGTGATCGCCGAGCCCTTGCCGGCTGCGTGCCAGCGCCAGGCGCAGCGCGGCGCGCATGTCGACGTCGTCTGCCGCAGTGCTGGCGACGAGGCGTCGCTCGGCGCGATCGAGGATGGCCTGGGCACTGACCGAGCGTGCGCTGCCCGCCGCCTGCGGGTCGACGCCTTCGAACATGGCCACGACGAACTGGCTGATTTGCTCGGCGCGCCGCGCCTCGGCCAGCGCCGCGCGCGCCTGCCACAGCGCCAGCGCCGAGCCGGCGCAGAGCGCCGCGACGATGGCGGTGGCGGAACCCACGGCAAGCCGGTTGCGCGCCACGAAGCGCCGCGCGCGGTAGCCGAACCGGTCCGGCTGCGCCAGCAGCGGCCGCCGCTCGAGGTGGCGCACGATGTCGTCGGCCAGCGCGTCGGCGGTCGCGTAGCGCGCGGCCGGGTCCTTCTTCAGCGCCTTCAGCAGCAGGGTGTCGATGTCGCCGCGCAGCACGCGCCGGCGCTCCCGGTCGGCGGTCACCTCGCTTGGGCGCTTCGGCTCGCCGTGGCGGATGGCGTCCTCCAGCTGTGCGGCGCTGGGGTTGGCGCCGGTGATGGCACGGTAGGGCCGGACGCCGGTGAGCAGTTCGTAGAGCACGACGCCGAGCGCGTGCACGTCGGAGGCGGTGCCGATCGGCGCGCCGCTCAGCTGCTCGGGCGAGGCGTAGTCGAGCGTGAGCGCACGGCCGTGCTGCTGCGTGAGTTCGGTGGCGCCGGCCTCACCCTCGGCCTCGCCAAGCAGCTTGGCGATGCCGAAGTCGAGCAGCTTGACTTCGCCTTCGGGCGTGACGAGGATGTTGCCGGGCTTGAGGTCGCGGTGCACGACGAGGCGCGTGTGCGCGTGCGCCACCGCCCGCACCGCCTGCAGGAACAGCCGCAACCGCTCGGCAACCGACAGCGCACGCGCGTCGCACCAGCGGTCGATGCGCTCGCCTTCGATCCACTCCAGCGCCAGCCAGGGCTGGCCGTCGTCGGCGACGCCCGCGTCGTACAGGCGGGCGATGTGCGGGTGCGTCAGCGTCGAGAGGATCTCGCCCTCGCGCCGCAGGCGCTCGGCGAGGCCCGCGCGCCGCGTGGCGGCCCCGAGCGACGCGTGCGGCAGCTTCAGCGCCACGGGGCGCTGCTGCAGCACGTCGGTGCGCTCGGCCAGCCAGACGCTCGCCATGCCGCCGCTGCCCAGCTCGCGCAGCAGGCGGTACGGGCCGATGCGCGCCGGCGCCGCAGCCGGCACGGGCGGCGCGAAGTCGGCCGTCTCGACCCGCGGCAGGGTGTCGAGCACCGACGGCGCGGCGTCGCCGTGGCGCAGCAGCGCGGCCAGGCGGGGCCCCAACGCCGCGTCGTCGCCCTGCAGGCGCGCCAGCCAGGCGGCGCGCGCCGGTGGAGCGAGCGCCAGCGCCTCGTCGAGCAACGCGCGCAGGCGCTGCCATTGCGGCGCGCTCAGGGCGAAGACCTCGTTCATGCGCCGTGCCGCGCGGGTGGCGTCAGTCCTTCAGCGCCTCGGCCAGGAACAGCCGGGCCTGCTCCCAGTCGCGGCGCACCGTGCGGTCGGTGACGCCCAGCGCCTCGCCGATCTCGGCTTCGGTCAGGCCGGCGAAGTACTTCATCTCCACCACCTGCGCCATGCGCGGGTCCAGCCGCGCCAGCTGCTCGAGCGCCTCGTGGACGCGCAGGATGTGGTCCTCGCCGCCGGGTTGCGGCAGCTCGTGCGCGCCGCCACCGGTGAGCGTGAGGTGCACGGCGCCGCTGCCGCGGCGCTGGGTCTGCCGTTCGCGGACGAGGTCGACGATGATCGATCGCATGGCTTTGCCGGCATAGACGAGAAAGCGCGCCCGATCCGGAAACGGCGTCGCGGCGTCCGCCCGCGCCAGGCGCAGGTAGCTCTCGTGCACCAGGGCCGTGGTGTCCAGCACCACGTCGCGCCCCCCGCCGCGCAGGCGCGAGCGCGCCAGGCGGCGCAGTTCGGGGTAGGCCGCCGCGAACAGCCGGTCGAGGCCTTCGGCGGGCGGCGCCGGGGGCACCGCGTCCGCCGCGGGCACCGGCGACGGGGCATCGCTCATCGGCGCCGATTCTGCGCGGCGGCGCGGCCACGACGGCCTCCTGCGCGCCGCGTGCCCACCGCGAGCTAGGGGGGCCGGCGGCTGTCCGGATCGGCGGTGGCGGGCCCGTTCAAACGAACAGGCGGCCCCGCTCGCGATGGCGCGCCGAATCGACCACCGCAACGGAGTCCCCTCACATGCGTTTCCATCTGCCACCCACGGCGGCCTGCGCCGCCCTTGCGTTCGCCGCGGCCGGCGCCACGGCACAGGGCTTCACCTTCGACGCCCGCCGCACCAGCCTGACCGCGCACTACATCGTCGGCTACGCCGCCGAGTACACGTCCGACACCTTCAGCCAGACGCTGGACACCGTCGAGCCCGGCTTCGACTTCGAACGCGCGCGTTCGGGCTCGATCGACAGCGAGTACCGCGGCCAGGCGATCAATGGCTTCGGCAGCTATGCCATCGCGCAACACTACGGCGTGGGTGCGGACGGGCTCGCGATCGGCGGCTCCGCGCACAACGTCGTCACCCGCGTGCAGGAGGAGCTGACCGCCGGCGCGCGGGCCATCAGCACGCTGTGGCTCGACTTCACGCTGCAGCAGGCGACGCCGTTCACCTTGAACGGCATGCTGGAGGAGACCGCCGGCACCCCGCTGGGCACCAGCGTGGCCGAGGCGGCGGCCATCGTCGTGCTGGAGAACGTGGCCGGGTCGAGCGGCCGCTGGCGCTACACCGAGGCCGGCGCCTTCGCCGCACAGGGCGTGCTGCCGCCGGGGCGCTGGCGGCTCTACGGCAGTGCCGACACGCGCAACAACGGCGACGCGGCCTTCGCCGCCGCGCTGGCGCTGAGCCCGGTGTCCGAGCCTGCATCCGGGACCTTAGCCGCGGCCGGCGCGCTGGCGCTCGTGCTGCGGCGGCGGCGCATAGCCGCACGCGCCACAGGCGTCGAGCCCGGCGCCACGCGCGTGAGTGCCGCGCGCGGCGCCAAGCGCAACAGCGCCGCCCGCATCGCTTGCGTGGCGCTGCTGGCCGCGGCCGGTGCCGCGCACGCCGTTCCCGGTGCCGTCGACACGCTCGGCCAGCCCGAGTGGTTCACCACCTACCGCCTGCTGACGCCCGCAGGCTTCGGCACCTTCGAGATCCGGGACCAGGACGACGCCGTCAACGGCACCACCGCCGTGTTCCACAGCGAAGGCACGATGTGGGACCGCAGCGTCGCCAACCAGCAGGCGGTGGTGACGAACAACGGCGTCACCTACTGGAGCTGGGCCATGGGGCCCACGCTCGAGCAGGCACCGACGCTCACCACGGTGACCGGCGCCGTCACCAGCGCCAACGTGGCGCAGTCGTTCCGCAAGGTGGAGGAGAACGCCGAGCTGCGCTTCACCTACACCGGCGGCCGGCTGGAGCTGTTCAAGCACCCCGAGATCGGCGCGCCCTGCGAGCAGGGCTGTGCCTTCGCCGAGGTGGTGTGGCAGGTGCAGGTCACGCGCCACGACGCGCCAAACGCCCCGCTGATGACCGAGACCGGCCGCGCCGCGATGGGCATCCTCGGCGGCGAGTTCCGCTTCTACAGCTCGCAGTGGGCGTCCGATGGCAGCCCAGCCAATCCGCTGTGGCAGTGGGACTGCGACCGCTGCGACCAGCCGGCGCGCAACCTTGCCACGGCGACGCTCGATGCGCCCTTCACCGGCATCGTCGACCTCTCGGCCATCCCCTTCGACGCCCAGCAGCCGGTGGACTTCACGGTCACGTTCTCGCTCTGGACCACGGCGTACGTCACGCGCGAATGGATGGGCGCGCGGGCCTGGGCGCGCGACCCGCTCGCCATCGACGACGGCGTGTCGATCGCCGTGTCGGGGCTGGTGCCCACCAACGCGCCGGTGGCCGTGGTGCCCGAGCCCGGCAGCTGGGTGCTGCTGCTGGGCGGCCTGGCCGCGCTGGCGGCGCGCCGCCGGCACCGGGCGTGAACGGAGCGGCGCGATGGCAGGCACCGAGCTGCTGGGCTGGCTGGCCGCCGCGCTGGTGCTGGCCGCCTTCTGCATGCGCCGTATGGTGGCGCTGCGCCTCGTGGCCATCGCCAGCAACGTGGCGTTCATCGGCTACGGGCTGCTGGCGGGGCTGGACCCGATCCTGCTGCTGCACACCGTGCTGCTGCCGATGAACGCGCTGCGGCTCGCCCAGGCGCGGCAGCGGACCGGCCAGCCGCGCTTCCTAGAATCGGCCGCATGCCCAGTGTCAAGACAGCCGGCAACGCCGCCGGCACCTATGCCGAAGCCTCGATCCGCGTGCTCAAGGGCCTGGAGCCCGTCAAGCAGCGGCCCGGCATGTACACCCGCACCGACAACCCGCTGCACGTCGTCCAGGAGGTCATCGACAACGCGGCCGACGAGGCACTGGCCGGATTCGGCAAGCACATCGGCGTGACCCTGCACGGCGACGGCAGCGTCAGCGTCGAGGACGACGGCCGCGGCATTCCGTTCGGCCTGCACCCCGAAGAGAAGGTGCCCGTCATCGAGATCGTCTACACCCGGCTGCACGCCGGCGGCAAGTTCGACAAGGGTGCCGGCGGTGCCTACAGCTTCAGTGGCGGCCTGCACGGCGTCGGCGTGAGCGTGACCAACGCGCTGGCGAAGAAGCTGGAGGTGACGGTGTGGCGCGACGGCCAGTGCGCGCGCATCGGCTTCGCCGCCGGCGACGTGGCCGAGCCGCTGGTGGTGCGGCCCGCCGAGCGCGGCGAGCGCAAGCACGGCACCACGGTGCGCGTGTGGCCCGATCCGCGCTACTTCGAAAGCGCCGAGCTGCCGCGCCACGAGCTGGTGCACCTGCTGCGCAGCAAGGCCGTGCTGATGCCCGGCGTGACGGTGGCGCTGCACGTCGAGAAGACGAGCGAAAAACAGCAGTGGAAGTACGCCGCCGGGCTGCGCGACTACCTGCTGCAGGGCCTGCCGGCCGACCCGCTGATCCCGCTGTTCGAAGGCGAGCAGTACGCCGTCGCAGCCGAGACCGAGAACTTCGCCGAAGGCGAGGGCGCGGCCTGGTGCGTGGCGTTCACGGAGGAAGGCGCGCTGCTGCGCGAGAGCTACGTCAACCTCATTCCCACCGTGGCCGGCGGCACGCACGAGAGCGGGTTGAAGGACGGGCTCTTCGGCGCCATCAAGAGCTTCATCGAGCTGCACGCGCTGCTGCCCAAGGGGGTGAAGCTGATGCCCGACGACGTGTTCTCGCGCGCCAGCTTCGTGCTCTCGGCCAAGGTGCTGGATCCGCAGTTCCAGGGCCAGATCAAGGAGCGGCTCAACAGCCGCGACGCGCTGCGGCTGGTCTCCACCTACGTGCGCCCGGCGCTGGAGCTGTGGCTCAACCAGCATGTCGAGTACGGCAAGAAGCTGGCCGAGCTCGTCATCCGCCAGGCGCAGACGCGCCAGCGCGCGGCGCAGAAGGTGGAAAAGCGCCGCGGCTCGGGCGTGGCCGTGCTGCCGGGCAAGCTCACCGACTGCGAAAGCCGCGACCTGCTGCACAACGAGGTGTTCCTCGTCGAGGGCGACAGCGCCGGCGGCAGCGCCAAGATGGGCCGCGACAAGGAGTCGCAGGCGGTGCTGCCGCTGCGCGGCAAGGTGCTCAACACCTGGGAGGTCGACCGCGACCGGCTCTTCGCCAACACCGAGATCCACGACATCGCGGTGGCCATCGGCGTCGACCCGCACGGCCCGAACGACACGCCCGACTTCAGCGGCCTGCGCTACGGCAAGGTGTGCATCCTGAGCGACGCCGACGTCGACGGCTCGCACATCCAGGTGCTGCTGCTCACGCTCTTCTTCCGCCACTTCCCGAAGCTCGTCGAACGCGGCCACCTGTACGTGGCGCGCCCGCCGCTGTTCCGCATCGACGCCCCGGCGCGCGGCAAGAAGCCCGCGGCCAAGATCTACGCCCTGGACGACGGCGAACTGGAAGCAGCGCTCGACAAGCTGCGCAAGGAAGGCGCCCGCGAGGGCAGCTGGACGATCAGCCGCTTCAAGGGCCTGGGCGAGATGAACGCCGAGCAGCTGTGGGAGACCACGCTCAACCCCGAGACGCGGCGCCTGCTGCCCGTGGGCTACGGCGCCCGCGGCTTCGCCGCCACCGCCGAGCGCCTGGCCAAGCTGATGGGCAAGGGCGAGGCCGCGGCGCGGCGAGAGCTGATGGAGCTGAAGAGCGACGACGTCGAGGTCGACGTGTAGGGCATGCTGCCCAGCCGCGGTGGCGTGCCGGAATGCCGGCTCCGCCACGGTTGACCGCCGCCGCTCTGTAGTTTCACGAATGGCCCGGGTCGGGCCCGTCCCTACCATGTCGCTCGTCGGGGCTGCTGGATCCTTGTCCAGTGGTGGACCGGTGTTCAGGGAGTGGTGGCGGTATGGGGGCAGCGATCTTCGGCGCGGCGCGTGCTGCGTGTCGCCGTGGGTGGATGGGCGTGTCGCTCGCAGGCCTCACGGCCGCCGCTGCGGCGCAGGCCGCGCCGGCCGTGCCGGTGATGGAGGCGGCGCCCGACGACCATGCGGCCGTCATCGAGGTGCGGCGCCTGGGCGCTTCGCCCGCCGTGCGCGAGCTGGTGCGCCACGTCGTGACGACCGGCGACAACGAAGGCCGCCCCTGGGCCGTGGTCGACAAGCACCACACGCGGCTGTTCGTCTTCGACCCGGACGGCCGCCTCGCCGGCGCCACGCCGGCGCTGCTGGGCCTGGCCAAGGGCGACTTCTCCGCACCCGGCGTGGGCCAGAAGGCCGCCACGTTCGTGCCGCCGGAAGAGCGCACCACGCCCGCGGGCCGCTTCATCTCGCGCCCCGGGCGCAACCTCAAGGGCGAGGCCGTGGTGTGGGTCGAGTACGCCACCGCGTTCGCCATCCACCGACTGCGCCCCGCGCCGGCGCACGAGCGCCGCGCCCAGCGCCTGGCCTCGCCGACGACCGAGGACAACCGCATCTCGCTCGGCTGCGTGGTCGTCAGCGGTGCGTTCTACGACGACGTGGTGGCGCCCATGCTGGGCAGCCGCTTCGGCGTGGTCTACGTGATGCCGGAGAACGGCGCCAACTGGGCGGCGCTGTTCGATCGGACGTTGCTCGCCGCGTTGTAGGCCCCGCGCGCAGCGGCGCCGGCACCAGCGGCTTCAGGCCGCCGCCCGCCGCGCCGCGGCGGTGAAGCCGCTCCACCACGGTCGTGCCGGCAGGCGCTGGCCGTCGGCGTAGCGCAGCCGGTCGAGGTCCTCCAGTGACACCGCGAGCGCCTCGCCCCGCTCGCCCAGTGCCGCACGCACGCGGCGCGCGCGCTCGCGCGGTGCGTGGTGCGCATCCACCTCCACACCCAGCCGTGCCAGCGCCAGCTGCACGCGCCGCTGCAGGCGCTGCCACGGGTCCTGCCGGCGCCGGTCCCACCAGGCCCAGGCGGCGCCGCCCAGCGCGCCGGCGCACAGCAGCAGCACCAGCAGCTTGGCCAGGTCTTCCCAGCCGGGTGCGTCGATGCCCAGCTCGCGCAGCAGGTCGAACTGCTGGCCGCGCGAGTAGTTCAGCACCCACTGGTTCCAGCGGTTGTTCACCACCTCCCAGGCGTTGCGCAGGCGGGCGGCGAAGGCCGGGTCGAAGCGCTGGATGGCACCCGCGACGAAGCCCGGCGGGCTGGCCAGGCTGCGGCCGGCCTGCACCCGGTCGGGCGCGACGGCGGCGGTGGGGTCCACGCGCAGCCAGCCCTGGCCGGCGACCCAGATCTCGGCCCAGGCGTGGGCGTTGCGCTGGCGCACGATCCAGTAGCCGTCCTGCACGCCGTCGCTGCCCTGGTAACCGGTGACGATGCGCGAGGGCACCCCGAGCGCGCGCATGATGACCACGAAGGCGCTGGCGAAGTGCTCGCAGAAGCCGAGCTTGCGGTCGAGCCAGAAGGCATCGATGGCGTCGCGCTCGGGGTAGGGCCCGGGCTCGAGGGTGTAGGTGTAGCCGCCGGTGCGCACCTCGGCCAGCACCGCCTGCGCCAGCTGCACCGGGCCGGCGTCGGCCAGCTGGGGTCGGTCGCGCAGCGCCCGGGCCCACTGCAGCGTGCGTGGGTTCAGCCCGGGGGGCAGGGCCAGCAGGTCGCGCAGGCCCGGCACCTCGCGCATGGGCCCGTGGCGGTGCACCAGCCAGGCGCTGGCTTCGAGGCGCACGCGCTCGATCACCTGCCGGTCGGTCTGCCACTGGCCATCGGGCCGCAGGGTCAGCATCCAGCCCGGCAGCATCGGCGCGGCCCCGGCGGCGTCGGGCGTGATCTCCAGCAGCGGCAGCAGCGGCAGCCGGCTGGGCTCGATGGTCATCTCGTAGCGCAGCGGCTCGCCCAGCGTCTGCAGCTCGAGCCGCGGGCGCATGGCGGCGGGGAAGGTCGGCACGAGGCGCGTCCACTCGCGGCCGTCGAAGGTGGAGAGCACGGGGCCGCGGAAGTACAGCTGGTCGGGCCGCGGCGGCGGGCCGAAGAAGCGCACGCGCAGGGCGATGGCGTCGTCCTCGGCGATGGACGCGACGCCACCCAGGCGCATGCTGCCCGACAGCCCCGTGCGGCCCTGCGCGTCCTGCGGCAGGCCCCACAGCGGACCGATGCGCGGGAACAGCACGAACAGCAGCACCATCAGCGGCACGCCCCAGGCCGCGGTGCGTGCCGCCACCGCGGCGGCACGCTTCAGCGGCGGACGGCCCACCGGCATGTGCGCCAGCGCCAGCGCGGTGAGCAGGCCCCACACCGCCACCAGCAGCCACAGCCCGGTCGCCAGGCTCTGCGAATAGAGGAAGTGCGTCAGCACCAGGAAGAAGCCGAGGAAGAACACGACCAGCGCGTCGCGCCGCGCGCGCAGCTCGAGCGTCTTCAGCGCCATCAGCACCACCAGCATGGTGATGCCCGCCTCCTTGCCCAGCAGCGTGCGCTCGGTCCACAGCGTGAGGCCGCCGGCCGTGGCCAGCAGCGCGATCACCACCCAGCGGTTGGGCAACGCCGCGCCGGCGAGCGCGAGGCGCGCGCGCCAGGCCAGCAGCGCCACCGTCATCACGCCGCACCAGGCCGGCAGGTGCAGCAGGTGCGGCGCCACGGCCCAGGCGATCACCGCCAGGTGGAACAGCGTGTCGCGCGTGTCGCGCGGCAGGTGGGCCGCGCGTTCGCCAATCTTGAGCGCCAGGGTCGGCATGCGAGCGTCGTGACGGTGTTCGGGCGCTGGGCGGACGCGCGTGTGCAGCGGCTTGTCTCAGCCGTGCTGCGCCAGCAGGTCGAGCGCGGCGCGGCGGTGGGCATCGCCCTGGTCGGGCGACAGTTCACGCCCGCCAGGCAGGCGCAGGCCGGCGTCGATCTGCTCGCGCTGCGCCTGCAGCACCCACGCCGCCAGACGCGACAGGCGCAGCTCGGGGTCGCCCGGCGGCGTGTCCATCCAGTCGAGCCAGAGTTCGCGTTGCGCGGTGCCGGCGGTCTCGCGGCTGACCAGTTCGCCGCTGCGAGCCACCTTCTTCCACACCACCTGGCGCATGGTGTCGCCGCGGCGCCAGGGGCGCACGCCGTCGAGCTCGCCGCCGGTGCCGGCCTGGGTGGGACGCTCGTCGCCGTGGATGGCGGCGGCCGCCGGCAGCGGCGGCGGATGCGGCTCGGGCTTCGGCCAGGCCAGCACCCGCTGCGCCGGCCGCCACACCGTCCAGGCGCGGAACAGGCCGAAGGGGAACACCGTCTCCACCACCAGCACCGGCACCGCATGCCAGCCGCGCCGCGCCGGCACCATCGCCAGGTGCACGCTGGCCTGCCCTTGGCCCGGCGCGTCGAACCAGCTGGCCGACGCTGCGGCCGCGCCAGCCTGGGCGCGCGGCTGCTCCTCGAAGCGCAGCGCCAGCCCGGGACGTTCGCGCCCCGGGTTGGTCACCACCACGTCCAGCAGCGCCGGCTCGCCGGCGAAGACCGGCGCGGTGGGCTTCAGGTGCAACGTCAGGCCGCGCAGGTTGGCGTGCGTGACGTGCATCGACACCAGCCCGGCGCCGGCCAGCAGGAAGGTCAGCGCATAACCGAGGTTCAGCTGGTAGTTGATCGCCGCCAGCAGCATGACGATCAAGGTGAGTGCAAAGGTCGCGCCGGCGCGCGTCGGCAGGATGTAGACGTTGCGCTGGCCGAGCGTCCAGGTGTCGGTGAGCGGCAGCCGGGCCTGCCACCAGGCGCGGAAGCGGGCGCGCGGGCTGAACAGGGAACTGGACCCCCGGATGTTCCGGGCGCTCGCCGCGTTCATCCCGGTGCTGATCAGGGCTCGAACGGCTCGACCGCGAGCTGCGGAACGCTTGCGAAGTGCTTCAGATTCGCCGTGAGCACCGTCATGCGGTGCTCGAGCGCTGTCGCTGCGATGAGCGCGTCACCCATCTGCAAACCGTGGCTGAGCGTGAACGACTCCATGAGCTCGATTGCGCGATGCGTGATGGACTCGGTCACCGGCAGCAGCGCGGCAGATCGCATGTCGAGCATGGTCTTCACCGCCCCGAGTTCAGACTTGTTCCGGATGCCCTGCAGCACTTCGAGATACGTGACGGCCGACAACGTCAGCTGGTGAAGGGCGTCGAGCCGTTGCTTGGCCTTCAGGTGACCACGAAGATGCCAGATGAGAACATCGGTATCGACCAGCATCGCTCAACGCTCGTTGCGAGAGCCATCGCGGTTGTAGCGGGGCTGGCGGATTCCACGCACATGGGCTGCGGTGTCCGTCAGGTCCTCGCGGTCGCGCCAGATGCCGAAAGCCGGATCCTCGCCTGGCGGTGCCCCCGTGGATGCGGTCGGGGCCTCTTCTTCGATGCGCACCGTGACCAACACCTGCCCGGCTTGCGGCGACAACCTCGCGCGCCAGGACGCCGGCAGTTCGTCCACTGGCACATGTTCGATCACCACAGCGTTCATCGGTGGCCCTCTCTGTCAACTGCGGCCCTGATTCGGGACAGCCGATTATCGCGGCGACCATCAAGGGATCGCCACCGCCTCCACCATCGCCCGCACCTGCTCCACGGGTCCGCGCCCTGCGCCGGCCACCGGCACCAGGCGGTGGGCGATGGCCTGGGGCAGGATGGCCTGCACGTCGTCGGGCGCGACGTAGTCGCGGCCGGCGAGCAGCGCGCGGGCGCGGGCGACGCGCAGCAGGGCGATGCCGGCGCGGGGCGACAGGCCCTGCACGAACCAGCTGCCGGAGCGGGTGGCGGCGATCAGCGCCTGCAGGTAGTCGAGCAGTGGCTCGCTGGCGCGCACCTGCAGCACCGCGGCCTGGGCCGCGAGCAGCTCGGGCACGGTCATCACCGGCGACAGGGCTGCGGCGGCCTGGCGCCGGTCGCCGCCGGCGAGCAGCGCGCGTTCGGCGGCGCGGTCGGGGTAGCCGAGCGTGATGCGCAGCAGGAAGCGGTCGAGCTGGCTCTCGGGCAGCGGGTAGGTGCCCAGCTGGTCGCTCGGGTTCTGCGTGGCGATGACGAAAAAGGGCTGCGGCAGCGCACGCGTCTCGTTCTCCACCGAGACCTGGTGCTCCTCCATCGCCTCGAGCAGCGCGCTCTGCGTCTTGGGCCCGGCGCGGTTGATCTCATCGGCCAGCAGCACCTGGGCGAACACCGGCCCGGGGTGGAAGACGAAGGCGTCCTTGGCGCGCTCGAACACGCTCACGCCGATCAGGTCCGAGGGCATCAGGTCGGCGGTGAACTGCACGCGCCTGAACTCCAGGCCCAGCGACACCGCCAGCGTGTGCGCGAGCGTCGTCTTGCCGACGCCGGGCACGTCCTCGATCAGCAGGTGGCCGCCGGCCAGCACGCAGGCGATGCAGTCGTCGATCTGGGCCCGTTTGCCCACGACGATGCGGGCCACCTGCTCGGCCAGTCGCTGCAGGTGGCGCGGTATGCTCGGGTCCATCGGCGCACGATAGCGGAAGAGCGGATGAGCACGGTGTTCTACAGCCACCCCGAGTGCAGATTGCACGACATGGGGCCGGGCCACCCGGAGTGCCCGCAGCGGCTCGACGCCATCACCGACCAGCTGCGCTCCACGGGCCTCGACATCGCGCTCGAGTTCAAGGAGGCGCCCGTCGCCACGCCCGAGCAGCTGGCGCGCGCGCACGACGTGAAGTACGTGAGCGAGCTGCGCGACGTGCTCGAACGCGTGCGCGACGACGGCACGCCGCGCGCGCTCGCCCCCGACACGGTGGCCGCGCCCGGCACGCTGCACGCGGCGCTGCGCGCCGCCGGTGCGGCGGTGGCCGCCACGGACGACGTCATCGCCGGCCGCGCCAGCAGCGCCTTCTGCGCCGTGCGCCCGCCGGGCCACCACGCCACGCGCGGCGAGACGATGGGCTTCTGCTTCTTCAACAACGTGGCGGTGGCGGCGCGCCACGCGCTCGACGTGCACGGGTTGAGCCGCGTGGCCATCATCGATTTCGACGTGCACCACGGCAACGGCACCGAGGACATCGTCGCCGGCGACGAGCGCCTGCTTATGTGCAGCTTCTTCCAGCACCCGCTGTACCCCTACAGCGGCGCGGTGCCCAAGGGCACGAACATGGTCAACGTGCCGCTGCCGCCGTACACGCGCGGCCCGGCGGTGCGCGAGGCGATCGAACAGCAATGGCTGCCTGCGCTGGAGCGCTTCGCGCCGCAGATGGTCTTCATCTCGGCCGGCTTCGACGCCCACCGCGAGGACGACCTGGGCCAGATGGGCCTGGTCGAGGCCGACTACGAATGGATCACGCAGCAGCTCGTGGGCGTGGCGCAGCGCCATGCCCAGGGCCGCGTCGTCTCCTGCCTCGAAGGCGGCTACAACCTCGGCGCGCTGGCGCGCAGCGTGGCGGCGCACATCCGCGTCCTGGCCGACGTGCACTGACCGCCGTGGGCGACGTTCGCTGAGCGTGGGCGACCACCGGCCCCTCACGGCCGCCGAGCTGTTCGAGCTCGGCCGTGCGCTGCTGCAGCCCTCGGCGCTGATCGAGATCGGCCTGGTGGTTGGCTGCCTGCTGCTCGCCTGGCTGATCGTGCGCACCTTGCGCGGCCAGCGCGAGGCGCGCCCCGGCAGCACCTGGTTCGGCGAGCGCATCGTCGATGGCGCGCTGTTCCCGCTGCTGGTGCTGCTGCTGGCGCTGCTGGTGCGCTGGCTGCTGCTGCGCTTCTTCGTCGACGAGGTGCCGCTGGCGGTGTTCCGCGTGGCGGTGCCGATCCTGCTGTCGCTGGCGGTGATCCGGCTCACGGTGCGCGTGCTGCACGTCACCTTCCCGCAGGCGCGCGTGGTGCGCGTCATCGAGCGCAGCGTGTCGTGGGTGGCGTGGATCGCCGTGGTGCTGTGGATCACCGGGCTGCTGCCGCTGCTGATGGCCGAGCTGGACGCGGTCGGCTGGACGGTGGGCGGCAGCCGCATCACGGTGCGCAACCTGGTCGAAGGCACGGTCAGCGCCGTGCTGGTGCTGATGCTCGCGCTGTGGCTGTCGTCGCTGCTCGAGGCCCGGCTGCTCGCCGGCGCGGTCGACAACGTGTCCGTGCGCAAGATGGCGGCCAACGCGCTGCGTGCGCTGCTGCTGCTGGTCGGCCTGATGTTCGCGCTGTCGGCCGCGGGCATCGACCTCACGGCGCTGGGCGTGCTGGGCGGCGCGGTGGGCGTCGGCATCGGCCTGGGCCTGCAGCGGCTGGCGGCCAACTACGTCAGCGGCTTCGTCATCCTGGCCGAGCGCAGCATGCGCATCGGCGACATGGTGCGCGTCGACAACTTCGAAGGCCGCATCAGCGACATCACCACGCGTTACACCGTGATCCGCGCGCTGAACGGCCGCGAATCGATCGTGCCCAACGAGATGCTGGTGGTGCAGCGGGTCGAGAACCTGTCGCTGGCCGACACGCGCGTGGCGATGAACACGCTGGTGCAGGTGGGCTACGACACCGACGTGGAGGCGCTGATCCCGGTGCTGGCGCAGGCCGTGGCCGCCGTGCCACGCGTGCTGGCGACGCACGAGCCGGCGGTGCTGGTCAACACCTTCGCCGCCGACGGCATCGAGCTGCAGATCAACTGGTGGATCGACGATCCGCACAACGGCCAGGGCAACGTGCGCTCGGCCGTCAACCTGGCGATCCTGCGCGCGCTGCGCGCGGCGGGCGTGGAGATCCCCTATCCGCAGCGCGTGCTGCACGGCCTGCCGGCCGCCGCGCCGCCGGCTGGCGACGCCGCAGCAGGCGAAGGCTCAGCGGCTAACGCGTCGCCGCCACGGGCTGCGCCGGCTGCAGGCTGCTGAGGTAGACGAACAGCGCCTGGGTGTCGACGGCGCTCATGTGCGCCAGGCTCTCGAAAGGCATCACGCCGATGCGCGTGCCGTCGGGCCGCAGGCCGGTCTTCATCATCGCCTCGAAGGTCGCGGCGTCGCGGTAGCGCGCCATGGCCGAGCCCGCACCGGGCGAGAGCTTGGCGGCCGCCGGCCAGTCGGGCGGCGCACCGGCAATGCGCCCGCCGTCGAGCTGCGCGCCATGGCAGCCGATGCACATCTGCGCCACGTAGTGGCCGTGCGCCACGCTCACGCCTTCGGGCACCGGCTGCGACGGCGGCTGGGTGTGGTCGATCTTGGCGGCGGCGTCGTCGATCAGGCCCAGGCCGTACAGCACGCGCGCCGGCAGCGGCAGCTGCACCACGGCATCGACGCGGCCGGCCTGCGGCGGCAGCTGGCGCAGGTGCGCCACCAGCGCGGCGAGGTCGGCGTCGGTGAGGCGGTTGTAGTCCTCGCTGGGCATCACGCGCAGCGGCCGGCCGCCGGGGCCCACGCCATGGCGGATGGCGCGCACCCAGTCGGCCTGGCCGTAGGCGGCGACGCGCGGGTTGCCGCTGGTGAGGTTGGGGCCGGCGATGTGCAGGCCGGCGTCGGCGTCCTCCACCAGCGTGCGGCCGCCGCCCGCGTGGCCATGGCAGTCGACGCAGCCGCGTGACTGGTACAGGTAGCGCCCGCGCTCGACCGCGCCGGCATCGTCGCGGAAGGCGACCGGCTGCACGGCGACGTCGACCTGGCGCGCGGCGCGGGCCAGCGCCAGCTGCTCGCCGGCGAAGACGGTGGCCGCTGCCAGGGCGACGAGCGCGGCGGCGGTGATGGCGCTGCGGCGGATCCAGCGGTTCATGGTGGAGTGCTCCTCGTGTGCGGGGGACGGTGGTTGGGTGTGCAGGAAGGGTTGGGGGGCGGACGGCGCGGTGCCCGGCCTTCAGCGCGGTGCGGAAGCCGGTGCGGGCGGCTCGGCTGCCGCGCCGGCCTGCCGGGGTGCGCAGCCGCAGGCACGCGCCGCGGCCAGGCGGGTCTCGAGTTCGTGCACCTCGGCCGGCGCGTACAGCACCGCGAGCAGCGCCGCCCGCTGGCGTGGTGCGGCTTCGCGGTGCTGCTGCCAGGCGCTTTCGAAGGCGGCGAAGTCGCGCTTGAGCGCCGACCAGCGCGCGCCCTGCAGCGTCGCCGGGTTCAGCGCCAGCGCGCGCGCTTCGTCGACGACCAGCTGCAGCGCGTCCAGCAGGGCCTCGTGCGCCTGCGCCAGGGCCAGCGTGCCGCCGGGGCGGCGCGCCTCGATGGCGGCGTGCAGGTGGTCGCTGTCCAGGCGCAGCAGCCGCCTGAGCGAGCCGTGCAGCGCCTGCAGCGCGGCCACCGTGGCCTGGCCTTCGCCGGTGACGATGCCGGCCAGCGATTGCCGCGCCAACGCCAGCGGCGCGGCGAGCGGTTCGCACGATGGGGGGTGAGCAGCTTGCATGCGGCCAGTGTCGGCAGGGCGCCGCGGTGCGGCATCGCCCGCATGGGCCATCGGCGCTGGCCCGGCGGGCCATCGATGGCCGCGGCCCAGGCCGTTGCCACCGCGGCTGCTAAGCTGCGGCGCCGTGCGTCGCCGCCCCCACCGCCCCTGCCGAAGCGCGCCGCTGGCCGCGCGGCTGCGGCGCGTTCGTGCAGCCGGGCGGGCGGGGCTGCAACCCTGGCAGGCCTGGACGCTGGTGGCGCTGCTGCTGCTGGCCCAGGGGCTGGGACTGGCACACCGCACGGCGCACGCCCCGGCCCTGGCCGTGGCGCTGCAGGGCGCGCACGGGCCGGCGACGGCATCGGCCGAGGCGCCCGCGCCCGGCCTGGCGTCGACGCACGGACACGAGCACGGCGACCATGAACCGGGCGGCGCTGCCTGCCGCCTGATCGACCACGCGGCACAGGCCGATGCGCCGGTGCCCGTCGCGGTCAGCATGCAGCCGCCGGCCGTGGCCGACGTGCTGCAGGCCGAGTCCGCCACCACACCCGCGCCGGCACCGCGCCGCGCGGCGTACCTCGCGCGCGCGCCGCCGCAAGGCTGACGGCGCGTTCCGGCGCTTCGGCGTTCCGCCGCGGCGCTCCTTCGTTTCCTTCGTCTTCCGTCGACCGCGGACCTTCGTGGCGCCGGCGGCCGGCCGCCTTCCCCGTGCGGCCGTCCGCCGCGGCACGCCCGCGCCGCCGTCGTTCCCGCCTTCCTTTCGCGCGAGATCCCATGTTGCAACCTCCCTTCCGCCGTCGCCTGCTGGCCGCGGCGGTGCTGGCCGCCGGCCTGCCCCCTGCTGCGCTGGCCCAGTCCACCCAGACCATCGTCATCACCGGCCAGCCGCTCGTGGCCGGCAGCGCCCAGCCGGCCAGCGTGCTCCGCGGCGACGCCCTCGTCCGGCGCCGCGCGGCCACGCTCGGCGACACGCTCGACGGCCTGCCGGGCGTGGCCGCGACGGGCTTCGGCCCCGGCGCCAGCCGCCCCGTCATCCGCGGCCTGGACGGCGAGCGCGTGCGCCTGCTCGAGGACGGTGGCGCGGCGCTCGACGCCTCGGCCTTGAGCTTCGACCATGCCGCCGCCGGCGATCCGCTGATCGCCGATCGGATCGAGGTGCTGCGTGGCCCGGCGGTGCTGCTCTACGGTGGCAACGCCATCGGCGGCCTGGTCAACACCATCCAGAACCGCATCCCGCAGCGCGCGCCGGCATCGGCCTTCGGCGGACGCGCCGAGCTGCGCGGCGGCGGTGCCGCACCCGGGCCGTCGGGCGCGGTGGTGCTGGAAGGCGCGGCCGGCCCGGGCCTCGCCTGGCACGTGGACGCCTTCGGCCGGGACCAGGATGCGCTGCGCGTGCCGCGCCACACGCCGGTGGACGCGGGCGAGGCGCTGCCGCCGGCCGACCGGGTGCGCAATTCGGCGTCGCGCAGCAGCGGCGGCGCGGTCGGCTTCGGCGTCGTCGGCAGCGGCGGCCAGCACCTCGGCGCGGCGGTCGACACCGTGCGCCGGCACTACGGCGTGGTGGTCGAGCCCGACGTCGCCATCGACATGCAGCGCGACCGGCTCGACGTGCAGGGCCGCTGGCGCCCGGCCGGCGGCGGCTGGCTGCGCGACGTGGAGGCGCGCGCCACCCACGCCCGCTACCGCCACGACGAGATCGAGGGCGACGGCGCCATCGCCACCCGCTTCGCCAGCCGAGGCACCGAACTGCGCGTGCTGGCGCGGCATGCCGCCTGGGCCGGCTGGCAGGGCGCGTTCGGCGCCCAGCTCGACCGGCAGCGCTTCTCGGCGCAGGGTGACGAAGCCTTCGTGCCCGCGACGCGCACGCGCTCGACGGCGTTGTTCGGCCTGCAGGAGCGCCGCTTCGGCGATGCCGACGCCGGCTGGCAGGTGGCCGCCGGCGCGCGCATCGAGCGCGTGCAGGTCGATTCGCTGGGCGATGCACCCGACGCCGCCGAACCGCGCTTCGGCGCGGCGGTCGAGCGCCGGTTCTCACCGAAGAGCGTGCAGCTGGCGTTGTCGCGCGCGCCCGAGCGCGGCTGGACGCTGCACGCCGCGGTGGGCAGCAGCCAGCGCGCGCCGGCGTACCACGAGCTGTATGCCGACGGCGTGCACGTCGCCACGGCCGCGGTCGAACGCGGCGACCCCACGCTCGGGGTCGAGCGCAGCCGCCACGTCGAGCTGGGCATCGGCTGGCGCGGCGAGGGCTGGTCGGTGCAGCTCGACGCGCATGCCATGCGCTTCGGCCGCTATCTCGCGCTGGACGCCACGGGCGTCGACGTCACCCTGCCGGGCGAGGACGGCGAGCCCGACCGCGTGCTGCCCGAGTACGCGTGGCGCGGGGTGCGTGCGCGCCTGGCCGGCTTCGAGATCGAAGCGCAACGCCGCTGGACGATGGCCGGGCTGACGTTCGAACTGAGCGGCAGCGTCGATGCCGTGCGCGGCACGCAGTCCGCCAGCGGCGAGGCGCTGCCGCGCCTGCCGCCGCGGCGCGCGCGTCTGGCGCTGGTCGCCGGCAGCGGCGCCTGGCAGGTCGGCGCCGGCCTGCGCCACGCCGCCGCCCAGCGCCGCGTGCCGGCCACCGACCGCGCCACGCCGGGCTGGACGATGCTGGACCTGTGGGCCGGCGCCAGCGCGCGGCCCGATGCGCTGGGCTGGTTCGTGCAGCTGGCCAACGCCACCGACGAGCTGGCCTACAACGCCAGCAGCATCGCCGGCGTGCGCGACCTGGCACCGCTGGGCGGTCGCGCGCTGAGTGCCGGAATCCGCGCCGTGTTCTGACGGCTTTTCGTCCGTTCGCGGGCGCCACGGTCGGCGTCAGGGGCAGGCGGCGGGGGCTACACTGACCCTGCCTCTGGCCGCCCCTGCGGCCGTCTCGTTGTCCCCGCGTCGTCGACTGACGCTGTACCAGTGCCGATACAGCCTGCCCTGCCGATGGATGCCCTGTGGCTTGCCGCCCCGCTGCCCGCCGTGCAGGCCACCCGCGGCGCGCCCGACGGTGCCTGGGCGCTGCAGCCGAACCCCGCCGCCCTGGCCTGGCTGAAGGCCGGCGGCGTGACGGTCGAGGCGCTGGAGGCCCTGGCGCGCGAACTGGCGACCACCGCGCTGGCCAACGCTGCGCGGGTCGCGGCGCCCGCGGCCGGCTCTGCACCCCCGGCGGGCCCGCCGCTCGTGCGGCAGCTGGGCCTGGTCACGCTGCAGTGCACGCCGGTGGTGCTGGCGCCGGACCGGCTGCTGATCTGGCTGCGACCCGACGACAACGAGCCGCTGCGCGCCCAGCTGGGCAGCGAGAGCCGGGCGGCGCAGTTCCTGGCGCGCGCGCTCACCCTGGCCGGCACGTCGGCCTGGCGCATCGACCTGGCCACCCAGCGCATCCACTTCAGCACCGTCGGCCTGCAGGTGAGCGGCCTGCAGCCCGATCCGGCGGGCTTTCCGCTGGACGCCATCCGCTCGACCATCCACCCCGAGGACGTCGACGCCGTCGCGCGCGGCGTGCAGGAGGCGCTGGCCGGCGACCGCGTGGTCGACGTCGTGGCGCGCTACCGCAACCCGGACGGCAGCTGGCGCACCCTGCTGACGCGTCGCGTCGCCGAGCGCGACGAGCGCGGCCGCGCCACCGGCGTGGCCGGCGTGTCGATCGACCTCACCGCGCTCTTCGCCGAACGCGAGCGCAGCCAGGAGCTGGCCGACCGGGCGCGGCTGGTGGCCGACGCGCTGCGCGTGGGCTTCTGGACGCGCGACATCGAGACCGGCGAGGAATCGTGGGACGACGCGCTCTACAGCATCCACGGCCGGCCCCGCGAGCTGGGCCCGCCGCGCGGCGGGCAGTGGGTCACCGCCTGCGTGCACCCCGAGGACCAGGCGCGCATGGCCGAGCAGTCGCGGCTCGAGGATGAACGCTTCGACCCCGCGAGCCAGAGCGTCTTCCGCATCCACGACCGCGGCGGCCAGCCGCGCTGGGTGCAGAGCTGGGCCTGCCGCGTGGTGCGCAACGGCCGGCGCATGGTCTGCGGCATGACCATGGACGTCACCGAGCGCCGCGCCGCCGAGGCCGCGCTGGCGCAGCGCCGCCAGCTGGAGCAGGCCAACCGCGAGAAGAGCGAGTTCATGGCGCGCATGAGCCACGAGCTGCGCACGCCGATGAACGCCGTCGTGGGCTTCACCAGCCTGCTCGAGTCCGACGCCGACAACCCGCCCACGCCGCGCCAGCGCGAACGCCTGCAGCGCATCGGCAGCGCCGCACGCCAGCTGATGACGCTGATCGACGGCCTGCTGGACGTCGCACACCGCGAGCTGGAGCCGGCGGTGGCCGAGCCGGCCGCCGGCCTGCACGTGCTGTGCGTGGAAGACAACCCGGTGAACCTGCAGCTGGTGCGCGAGCTGATCGCGTTGCGCCCGCAGGTGCGGCTGCGCACCGCGGTGGACGGCCTCTCGGGCGTGAAGGCCGCGCTGGCCGAGCGGCCCGACCTGCTGCTGCTGGACCTGCAACTGCCCGACATCGACGGCATGGAGGTGATGCGCCGCGTGCGCGCCGAGAAGTCGATGGAAGGCTGCCGCATCGTCGCCCTGTCGGCCGACGCGATGCCGGACCACATCGAGGCGGCGATGGCCGCGGGCTTCGACGACTACTGGACCAAGCCGATCCAGTTCGACCGCTTCCTGGCGCAGATCGACCGCCTCGCGGCCGAGCGCTGACGCGCCCGCGCGCCGGGCGGCCGCTTCAGGGCGCGAGCCGCTCGCGCACCCAGCCGCCGCCTTCGGCGAGCCGGTAGCGCAGCCGGTCGTGCAGCCGGCTGCGCCGGCCCTGCCAGAACTCCCAGCGGTCGGGCACCAGGCGGTAGCCGCCCCAGTGCGGCGGCCGCGGCGGTGTCAGCACATGTTGCGCGGCAGCCTTGGCGGCGGCGGCGACGAGCACGGCGCGCGAGGCGATCACCTCGCTTTGCGGCGAGGCCCAGGCGCCCAGGCGCGAATCGAGCGGGCGGCTGTGGTAGTAGGCGTCGGACTCGGCGTCGCTCGTCTTCTCGACGCGGCCCTCGATGCGCACCACGCGTTCCAGCTCCACCCAGTGGAACTGCAGCGCGGCGAACGGATGTGCGGCGATCTCGCGCCCCTTGCGGCTGTGGTAGTTGGTGTACCAGACGAGGCCGCGCGCGTCATAACCCTTGATCAGCACGACACGCGTGCTGGGCCGCCCGCCTTCGCCGACGGTGGCGAGCGTCATGGCGTTGGGTTCGGGGATGCGCGCGGAGACGGCCTGCTCGAACCAGGTCCTGAACTGGTCCAGCGGATCGGCGGCCGAGGCGCTCTCGTCGAGCTCGGCCTTCTCGTAGCTCTTGCGCAGCGCGGCCAGTTCGTCGGGGTTCATGCGCGCAGTATAGGAACACGTAACCCGATGAAACCCGTGCCTGCCGGCGCGCGGACCATCCCTTAGGTGGAACGCCGTAAGTGAACGTCCCACTGTTGGCACGGGGTGTGCAAGCCCATTCTTGCCGACCAGGAGGAGGCCGGTCCAGGCCCCGCGCGTGATGCGTTTTCGTCCCACCATCGTCGTGCCCGCCGCGGGCCGTGGCAGCCGCTTCGGCGGGCCGCTGCACAAGCTGGAGCAGGCCTTCGACGGCAGCACCGTGCTGGGCACGACCGTGCGGCGCGCGATCGAGACGCAGTTGCCCGTGGTGGTGGTGACGACGGCGCATCTTGCACCGCTGGCGGGCCGCCTGCTCGCCCAGCGCGACATCGTGGTGCTGTCCGACGCCGAAGCGGCGCGCGGCATGGGCTCGTCCATCGCGGCCGGCGTGGCCGAACGGTCCGGCGCCCCCGGCTGGCTGGTGCTGCCGGGCGACATGCCGCTGGTGCGCCCCGGCAGCATCCTGGCCGTGGCCAGCGCGCTCGAGCACTACCCGGTGGTGTACGCGCAGCACCGCGGCCGCCGCGGCCACCCGGTGGGCTTCGCGGCCGAGCTGTATTCCGAACTCGTCGTGCTGAGCGGCGACGACGGCGCGCGCCGCGTCATGCTGCGCTACCCGGCGCACGGCGCCGACGTCGAGGACCGCGGCGTGCTGCTCGACGTGGACACGCCGCCCGACCTGGAAGCGCTGCGCAGCCACGCCAGCGCCGCGGCGTCGTCGCAGCCGGCGCCGCTGTAGCCTCGCCGCCGCGGCTCGCCGCTGACGTTCTCGCCGCTGCAGCTCGTCCCTGCAGCCTTCGCCGCTGCAGCGCGTCGCTGCAGCCCTGCGCGTCAGACGAGCCCGTTGCGCCGCGCCAGCTGCATCAGGCGTTCGATCTCGCGGTCGCGCACGCCCTTGTCGCGCAGCGCGTTGGCCGTCTCGGCAAGGTAATCGAGCGTGCTGCCGTAGCGCCCGCGCGCGTGGCGCAGGATGTGCAGCATCTCGGCGTCGGGCAGGCGGCCCAGGCAGGCCTCGCTGCGCCGGCTGAGCGTGAAGGCCAGCGCCAGCACCGGGCCCTGCGGCGTGCGGCAGGGCAGCAGGCGGGCGTCGTACACGCCGGTGGGCATCTCGCGCGCCCAGAGCCGGTCGAGCTCGGCCTCGGCGTGTTCGTGGCGCAGGCGGTAGACGACTCCCCGGCAGGCCCCGCCCGGCAGCAGGGCGAACACCAGCCCCGGCTGCTGCGGCGTGCCGCGGTTGACGCGCGAGCGCATGCGCAGCGCGCGGTGCCAGCCGTGCACCAGCGCCGGGCGGTGCTCGGCGGCATCGAACTCGGGCCGCCAGATCAGCGAGGCGTAGCCGAACACCCAGCGTTCGCCGCCGCGGCCGACGTGCGCCGCCCACTGCTCGCGCAGCCGGGCGAGCGCCTGGCGCGGGCAGCGCTGGATGAGATCGGCCGGGATGGCGGTGTCGAGCACCGCGGGCGCGCCGTGCCCGTCGCCCCGATCGGCCCGCGGATTGCCGGCCGAACCGGGTGCGACGCCGGCATCGCCGCACCAGCGCTCGGCCAGCGGCGCGGCTGCCGCAGCTGCATCGGGCCAGCCTGTCGAGGCCGGCGCTGCGCCCGCCGACCCGCCGCCTGAACCATCGTCCTCTCGAATTGACGCTGTAACTTGGTTACTCGACAATGAACCCATCAGTTACGTCCCCGGGTGCTCGCGCGCCCGCCCCCGTCGCATGAAGGCCGAAGTCCGCGCCGTCACTCAACGCATCACCCGGCGCAGCGCCGACAGCCGCCAAGCTTATCTGGCGCGGCTCGAGCGCATGACGCAGCGCCAGCGTGGCAGCGATCGCATGGGCTGTGCCAACGTCGCCCATGCCTTCGCGGCGCTCCCGGGAACCGACAAGCTGCGCATCGTGGCCGAGCGTGCACCGCACCTGGGCATCGTCACCGCCTACAACGACATGCTCTCGGCGCACCAGCCCTACGAGGGCTACCCGGCGCTGCTGCGCGAGGCCGCGCGCGCGTTGGGCGCCACGGCGCAGGTGGCCGGCGGCGTGCCGGCGATGTGCGACGGCGTCACGCAGGGCCTGCCCGGCATGGAGCTGAGCCTGTTCAGCCGCGACACCATCGCCATGGCCACCGCCATCGCGCTCACCCACGACGTGTTCGACGGCGCACTGCTGCTGGGCATCTGCGACAAGATCGTGCCGGGGCTGCTCATCGGTGCGCTGCATTTCGGCCATCTGCCGTGCGTCTTCGTGCCCGGCGGCCCGATGGCCAGCGGCCTCTCCAACAGCGAGAAGGCGCGGGTGCGCGAGCAGGCGGCGCAGGGCCTGGTGGGGCGCGACGCCCTGCTGGAGGCCGAGGGCCGGGCTTACCACGGCCCCGGCACGTGCACCTTCTACGGCACCGCCAACAGCAACCAGATGCTGATGGAGGCGATGGGGCTGCACGTGCCCGGCGCGGCCTTCATCCACCCCCACACGCCGCTGCGCGAGGCGCTGACGCGCGAGGCGGTGCGCACTGCGCTGTCGATCACGGCGCGCACCGGGCGCTTCACGCCCATCGGCCGGCTGGTCGACGAGCGCGCCATCGTCAACGCCATGGTCGCGCTGCTGGCCACCGGCGGCAGCACCAACCACCTGATCCACTGGGTGGCGGTGGCGCGCGCCGCCGGCATCGCCATCGACTGGAGCGACTTCGCCGAGCTCTCGGCCGTGGTGCCGCTGCTGTCGCGCGTCTACCCCAACGGCAGCGCCGACGTGAACGACTTCCAGGCCGCCGGCGGCCCGGGCTGGGTGCTGCGCGAGCTGCTCGGCAGCGGCTGCCTGCACGACGACGTGCTGACGGTGCACGAGCGCGGCATCGCCGGCTACACCGAGGTGCCGCAGCTCGACGACGCCGGCGCGCTGCGCTGGGCGCCGCTGCCCGCCGAGAGCCCCGAGCCGAGCATCGTGCGCACCGCTGCAGAGCCGTTCTCGCCCACCGGCGGCCTGAAGCTGCTGCAGGGCAACCTGGGCCGCGCCGTCATCAAGACCTCGGCCGTGCCCGAGGACCGGCACGTGGTCGAGGCGCCGGCACGCGTGTTCGACAGCCAGGATGCCATGCTCGCCGCCTTCAAGGCCGGCGAACTGCAGCGCGACGTGGTCGTGGTGGTGCGCTTCCAGGGCCCGCAAGCCAACGGCATGCCCGAGCTGCACAAGCTGACGCCGCCGCTCGCGGTGCTGCAGAACAAGGGCCTGCGCGTGGCGCTGGTGACCGATGGCCGCATGAGCGGCGCGTCGGGCAAGGTGCCGGCGGCCATCCACGTCTGCCCCGAGGCGCTGGCCGGCGGGCCGCTGGCGAAGGTGCGCGACGGCGACCTCGTGCGCCTCGACGCCGTGGCCGGCACGCTCGAGGCGCTGGTCGACGACGCCGACTGGCGCGCACGCGCGCCGGCCACGCTGGACCCGGCGCACGCCGACGCCAACGGCCACGACCTCGGGCGCGAACTGTTCGCCGGCATGCGGCGCAACGTGAAAGGCGCCGAGGAGGGCGCGGTGACATGGCTGTGAACCTGACCGCCGAAGTGAATGACACGCTGGAGCTGGCCGGACACGGCCCGGTGATCCCGGTGATCGTGCTGCAGCGCGTGGACGACGCCGTGCCGCTGGCGCGCGCGCTGGTCGACGGCGGCGTGCGCGTGCTGGAGGTGACGCTGCGCACCCCAGCCGGCCTGCCCGGCATCGAGGCGATCGCGCGCGCCGTGCCCGAGGCCATCGTCGGTGCCGGCACGGTGCGCAGCGCCGCCGAGGCGCGTGCAGCGCACCACGCGGGCAGCACCTTCGCCGTCAGCCCGGGCTACACCGACGCCGTGGGCAGCGCCTGCCGCGACCTCGGACTGCCGCTGCTGCCCGGCGTGGCCAGCGCCAGCGAGGTGATGGCGGCGCTGGACGCCGGTCTGCGCTTCCTGAAGTTCTTCCCGGCCACGGCGGCCGGCGGCATCCCGATGCTGAAGGCGCTGCACGGCCCGTTCCCCGAAGTGGCGTTCTGCCCCACGGGCGGCATCACGCCGCAGACGGCGGGCGACTTCCTGGCCTTGCCCAACGTCAAGGTGTGCGGCGGCTCGTGGCTGACCCCGGCCGACGCGGTGGCGCAGGGCGACTGGGCGCGCATCACGCAGCTGGCGCGCGAGGCCTCGGCGCTGCGCCGCTGACGGTGGCCAGGCCGGGCGACGGGCGCCCGGCGCTGGAACCCACGCGGCGCGGACCTAGCGCTTCGGCTGCACGAACGGCTTGTGGTCGCCGCAGTCGGCGCCGAGCCAGCGGCCCTGCATCTCCATTTCCATGCGCTCGGGCTTGCCGCCCTTGGGCGTGGTCGTGACGACGGTCCTGCCGCGGTGCTGCTTGTCGCCCATGAACGTGAACTCGCCCTCGCCGGCGGATGCTGGGTCGCCGGTGCAGGCGAAGGCGAAGCGCACGGTGTTGCCGCTGCGCTGGCTCTTGGTCTGCTTGCAGTTGCCGCCCTGCTGCGGCATCTCGTCCTTGGCGACCATCTCGGGCGTGAGGCAGACCCTGGCGGTCATCTGCTGGCCGCCGCCGGCCGCCGGCGCGATGCTCATGCCGCGCTGCTTCATCATGTCTTCCATGGCCTTGCGCTGCTCGGGCGGCATGCGCGCCATCTCCTCCTTCATGCGCGCCATGGCGGCGTCCATCTCGCCGCCGGCGCCGCCCTTCATCGTCATCTGGTGTTCCCACAGGCCCGGCGCCGGCTTCTGCGCGGCGGCGGCGGTGGCCAGCAGCAGCAGCGCGATGCCGGTGGCGCAGCGGGTGGTGCGGTGGTGACGGGTCATCATCGGACGTTCTCCGTGGGCGGGTTGCGGACGAGCGCGGCCATCGCCGGCGACTCGGCTTCGACGCCGTCGGCCACGCCGGCGCGGTCTTCCGTGCCGCGGTTCTGCGACACCTTCCACTTGCCTTCGAGCGCGGTGACGGTGATCTGGATGCCGACGATGGCGCGCAGCATCTGCTGCACGTAGTCCGCCGGCGCGTCGCTCACCGCCCACGGCGGCGTGCGGCCGGCCTCGTGCGCCTGGGTGAGCGTGGTGACGAAGGCGTGCAGCCACGCCGGGTCGTCGTGCGCCTCGAGCGTGCCGTGGGCGTGCACGACGGCGTAGTTCCAGGTGGGCACCACCTTGTGCGTGTCGGCCTTGCTGGGGTACCAGCCGGGCGAGACGTAGGCCTGCGGCCCGTTGAACACCGCCAGCACGCGCTGCCCCGCGGCCTGGCGCCACAGCGGGTTGGCGCGCGCCACGTGGCCCTTGAGCACCCCGGCGTGCGCGGCGCCTTCCGGCGCGGGCTCGAAGATCAGCGGCACGTGGTCGGCGGTGAACCCGTCGCCGCCGCCGGCGTGCACCAGCGTCGCCAGCGGGTGCGCCGCCATCAGCGCACGCAGCGCCGCCGGGTCGTGCTGCGCGAAGTGGCGCGGCTGGTACATGCGGCCGGCCCGCGCGCTACCAGCTGCCGACGTTCGGCATGCCGGCCCAGGGCTCGGCCGGTGCCTTGGCGCCGCCGGCCTGCAGCAGCTCGATCGAGATGCCGTCGGGCGAGCGCACGAAGGCCATGCGGCCGTCGCGCGGCGGGCGGTTGATCGTCACGCCGTGGTCGGCCAGGCGCTGGCAGGTGGCGTAGATGTCATCGACGGCGTAGGCGACGTGGCCGAAGTTGCGCCCGCCGGTGTACGTCTCGCCGACGCCGTTGGCGTCGGGCCAGTTGAAGGTGAGCTCGATCTGCGCCCGCTCGTCGCCGGGCGCGGCCAGGAAGACCAGCGTGTAGCGGCCGGCCTCGACGTCCTTGCGCGACAGCACCTCGAGGCCCAGCGCGTCGCGGTAGAAGCGCAGCGAGGCCTCGAGGTCGGTGACGCGCACCATGGTGTGCAGGTACTTCATGGCGCGCATTGTGGCGCCATCGGGGCGGCCTTCAGCGCGGCTGGAACACCAGGCACGTGGTGCTGCCGTGGGCGTAGAGCTTGCCGTCGGGCCCGACCAGGCGCGCCTCGGCGGTGGCCGTCTGGCCGCCGACGTGCACCGTCCGGCCTTCGGCGCGCACCCGGCTCACCTGCGTGGTCAGCGCGCGCACGAGGTTGATCTTGATCTCGAGCGTGGTGTAGGCCTTGCCGGCGGGCAGGGCGGTGTGCACGGCGCAGCCCAGCGCCGAATCGAGCAGCGTGGCGAACCAGCCGCCGTGCACGCTGCCCAGCGGGTTGTAGTGCCCGTAACCCGGCCGACCCTGGAAGATGGCGACACCACGCTCGACGTGGATGAGCGAGAAGTCCAGCGTCTTGGCGATCGGCGGGTAGGGCAGCTCGCCGCGCAGCATGGCCTGCATCATCTGCAGCCCGTCCATGCCCGCCAGCTGCTGCGGCGTGGCCACGCCGGGCCCGGCACCGTGCTCGAACCGCGCGGCCTGCGCCGCCTCGGCCGCGAGCCATTCGTCGAGCCGGCTGGCGGGCCGCTGGTTGGTGCCGTCGTTGGTCTCACCCATGCGTGCTCCATCAAATGCTTGCATATACAACGATCCTAGCGCATGCTCGCGGCCGATGGCAAACCCCAAGCGCACGCCGCAGGGCTGCACCAACCTCAAGCTGAAGCAGGCCAGCCGGCTCGTGGCGCGGCACTACGAAACGTTCGTGGGGCCCACCGGGCTGCGCAACACGCAGTACTCGCTGCTGTCGTTCGTGGTGCGGCTCGGGCCGATCCGCGCGGGTGAACTGGCCGAGGCCATGCGCCTGTCGGCCAGCACGCTCAGCCGCAACCTGCAGCCGCTGGTGGAGCGTGGCCTGGTGGCCATCGAGCCCGGCGACGACGCGCGCAGCCGCATCGTCAGCGCCACGCCCGAAGGCCACGCGCTGCGTGCCGAAGGGCAGAAGGCCTGGAAGCGTGCCCAGCTGGCACTGAACGCGCGCCTGGGCGCCGACCGCGTGGTGGCGCTGCACGCGCTGCTCGACGACTGCATGGCGCTGCTGGCCGACGACCACACCGAACCCGAGGAGGAGAGCCGCGATGGCTGAGCTGATCAACCGCCGGCCGCTGCTGCTGGTGCTGCTGGCCGCAGCCGGCACCTTTGCGCTGACCATGGGGGCGCGCCAGTCGATGGGGCTCTTCGTCGGCAGCATCAACACCCACACCGGGCTGGGGCTGGCGGCGGTGAGCCTGGCCTTCGCCTTCGGCCAGCTGTGGTGGGGCCTGACGCAGCCGCTGGCCGGCATCGTCGCCGACCGCCACGGCCCGGGGCGCGTGCTGTTCGCCGGCGTGGCGCTGGTGGCGCTGGGCACGGCGCTGATCCCGCTGGCCGGCTCGACGCCGGCGCTCATCATCACCATCGGCGTGCTCTCGGCAGGCGGCGCCGGCATGGCCGGGCCGGCGGTGCTGATGGCCGCGGTGACGCGGCTGGTGGCGCCCGAGAAGCGCGCCTTCGCCACCGGTGTCGTCAACGCCGGCGGGTCGTTCGGCCAGTTCGTCTTCGCGCCGCTGGCGCAGACCATCACCAGCGCTGCCGGCTGGGTGGCGGCGGTGCAGGCGCTGGCCGTGATCACGCTGCTGGCGTTGCCCGCGGCGTACGCCCTGCGCGCCCCGGCGCCGACGCCGGCGCAGGCCGCTGCGCCGCGCCAGACCACGCGGGCCGCGGTGGCCGAGGCCTGGGCGCACCCGGGCTACCGGCTGCTGGCGCTGGGCTTCACGGTCTGCGGCTTCCACGTCGCCTTCCTGGCCACGCACCTGCCGGGCGTGGTGGCTTCGTGCGGCTTGCCGCCGGAGGTGGGCGCGTGGTCGCTGGCGATGCTGGGGCTGTTCAACATCGCCGGCAGCGTCGGCATCGGGCTGCTGATGGGCTGGCGCGGCGGGCGTCTCAAGCTCAAGACGCTGCTGTCGGCCATCTACGCCATCCGCGCGGTGGCGGTGCTGGTGTTCCTGCTGGCGCCCAAGACCACGGCGGTGATGCTGACCTTCGCCGCGGTGATGGGCCTGACCTTCCTCTCGACCGTGCCGCCCACGGCCGGCCTGGTGGCGCGCTTCTTCGGCCCGGCGCACATGGCCACGCTGTTCGGCCTGGTGATGGTGTCGCACCAGGTGGGCGGCTTCTTCGGCGCCTGGCTCGGCGGCCACGCGTTCCAGGCCTTCGGCAGCTACGACGCGATGTGGATCGCCGACATCGCGCTCGCCACCGCCGCGGCGCTGATCCACCTGCCGATCCGCGAGGTGCGGCCGGCGCCACCGCCGCTGGCCTCGGCGGCGCAGGCCTGAGTTCAGTCGCCCAGGCCGAAGAACAGCACCACCACGCCCATCACGCCGAACACGGCGGCGGCCAGCCGGTGCAGCCAGTGCACCGGCAGCTTGCGCAGCACGCGCTCGCCCAGCAGCACGGCGGGCACGATGGCGATCATCTCGCCGAGCGTGGCGCCGGCCACCACCGCGGGCAGCGACTCGAAGCGCGCGGCCAGCATCAGCGTGGCCACCTGCGACTTGTCGCCCAGCTCGGCGGCGACGAAGGCCACGAAGGTCAAACCGAACAAGCCCCAGCGCGCCAGCGCTCGCTGGGCGGTGGGGCTGCCGGCGTCATCGTCGTCGTCGTCCTCGGGGCGCAGCATCCATGCCGCCACGGCGAGGAAGCCCAGGCCCAGCACCCAGCGCATCACGGCCGGATCGAGCAGGGCGCTGGCCGTGGCGCCGAGCGCGGCGGCCGCGCTCTGCATCAGCAGCGTGGCGACGAAGATGGCCGCGACGATGGTGCCCGGCCGCTGCCAGCGCGCGGCCAGCAGCATCGCCATCAGCTGTGTCTTGTCGCCCATCTCGCCCAGCGCCACGGCGCCGGCCGAGACGGCGAAGGCCTCCCAGCTCATGCGGGCGCGTGTCGCCGTCAGACCGGCACCGTGTAGTTGAGCGTCATGCGGCCGCCGTCGACGACGACGATCTCGCCGGTCACGTAGCTCGACGCATCCGACAGCAGGAACGCCACCACGTCGGCGATCTCGCCCGGCTCGCCCAGGCGCTTCATCGGCGTGCGGCTCAGGATGCGCGCGCGCGCCTCGTCGCTGGTCAGCACCGACTGGCGCGCCAGCTCGGTGGCGATCGTGCCCGGCGCCACGGCGTTGACGCGCACGCCGTGGTCGGCGAGCGCCAGCGCCATCACCCGCGTCAGCTGGTCGATGGCGCCCTTGCTGGCGTTGTAGCTGGCGATGCTGGGAATGGTGAGGCGGCCGTTGACGCTGCTCATGTTGACGATGGCGCCGCGGTTCGGTCCAACGTTCCGCTCGACCATCGCCCGTGCCACGGCCTGGCCGACGAGGAAGTGGCCCTTGAGGTTGACGTCGATGACGGCGTCCCAGTCGGCCTCGGTGATCTCGAGGAACGGCGCGGCCTTGAAGATGCCGGCGTTGTTGACCAGGCCGTCGATGCGCTCGAAACGTTCGAGCGTCGCGGCCAGTGCCTCGTCGACGTCGGCCTTGCTGGCGACGTTGCAGTGGCGGTAGAAGACCGGCGCGCCCTCGGCCTGCAGCTCGGCCGCGAGCTGGGTGCCGGCCTCGTCGGCCACGTCCCACAGCGCCACCGCGGCGCCGTCGGCCAGCAGCCGCCGCGCACACGCTTCGCCGATGCCCTGCGAGCCGCCGGTGATGACGATGACGCGCCCCTGGAGCGCGAAGTGGACGGCGTTGGATGGCATGGCGGCGCCTCTTGGAGTTGGTGTGGATCTGAAGGGGATGCGGCGCACGCCGACCGGGGCGGCGGGCGCGACCTCGGCCGTGCGCCGGGCAAGGGCGCACCTGGTGCGTGAGGCAGTTTAGCCCCGCGCCCGCGGTGCTCCGCCTGGTGCAGCGCCGTGCAGGCGGCTGACGATCAGCCCTTGGCCGCGCCCTTGTCCAGCCACACGCCGATGCCCTGGGCGTTGAGCTCGAGATCGATCGCCAGCAGCTCGGCGATGCGCTGTTTGGTGAACGTGCAGCCGTGCGCGGCCAGGCTGCGGGCGAAGATGGTGAGCTGCCCGGCCTTGAGCGCCTCGTGCCGGTCGGGCCGCCCGCGCACCGACTCGGCCAGGGCGACGAGTTCGTCCAGCAGCGACAACAGTTGCCGGCCCAGCCGAGGCACGTCGCCGACGCGGCCGAAGTGGGTGAGGTACAGGCACGCCGGCTCCCGCGCCAGCAGCCGTTCGACCGAAGCGCGCAGCGCCGCGGGGTCGAACTGCACCGGCGTGGTCGTCGGCATCACCCAGGCGCCGTTGGCGGTGTCGAACTCGCGGTAGCTCAGGCCGAAGGTGTCGCCGGTGAACCAGCCGCGCGACGCCGGTTCCCAGATGCAGTGGTGGTGGCGCGCGTGGCCCGGCGTGTCGATGAGTTCGAGCGTGCGGCGGCCCAGCGCCACGGTCATGGCGTCGTCGCTCTGCACCACGCGTTCGGCGGGCACGGGCACCAGCTCGCCGTACGAGCGCGCCATCTCCTCCGGCCCGTACACGGCCATCGCGCCGGCCCACAGCTTCGACGGGTCGATCAGGTGCGGCGCGCCGCGCGGGTGCACCAGCAGCCGCGCCGCGGGCAGCTCGCGCATCAGCAGACCGACGCCGCCGGCATGGTCGAGGTGCACGTGGGTGGGGATGACCCAGTCGACGGCGTCGCGCGTCAGGCCCAGCGCATCGAGCGCGCCCAGCAGGCGCGGCACGGCGTGGTTGGTGCCGGTGTCGACGAAGGCGGCGCGGCCGTCGTCGACCACCAGGTAGGCGGCATCGAAGTCATCGCGCTGGAAGGCGGTGTCCACGGCGAAGACGCCGTGGCCGAGGTCGGTGACGTAGCCGGGCAGGGCGGCGGACGCGGAAGTGGGCGGGGTCGGAGAGGACATGGCGTGGCGATTCTGCCGTCGCCCCGGGTGCGCTTCGGCCTTGGCTGGGCCGCGCGCGGTCGCCGGCAGAGGCCGCACGACGGGGTCGCTGCGGAATTGCTTTACAACTGAAGCATCGGCCCGCCACAATGCGTCCATGCGCATCGTCTGCATCGGCGGCGGCCCGGCCGGTCTGTACTTCGCCCTGCTGATGAAGCAGCAGCGGCCCGGAAGCCGGATCACGGTGGTGGAACGCAACCGCCCCTACGACACCTTCGGCTGGGGCGTGGTGTTCAGCGACGCCACCATGGACAACATGCGCCAGTGGGACGCCGAGACCGCCGACGCCATCGAGGTGGCGTTCAACCACTGGGACGACATCGAGCTGCACTTCAAGGGCCACGCCATCCGCAGCGGCGGCCACGGCTTCGTCGGCATCGGGCGCAAGCTGCTGCTCAACATCCTGCAGCGGCGCTGCGAGGCGCTCGGCGTCGAGCTGGTGTTCGAGACCGAGGTCGACCCGGCGCGGCTCACCGAGCAGTATCCCGACGCCGACCTCATCGTCGCCAGCGACGGCATCAACTCGCGCATCCGCCAGCACTGGGCCGAGGTCTTCCAGCCCGACATCGTCACAAGGCCCAATCGCTTCATCTGGCTGGGCACCACGCGGCTGTACGACGCCTTCACCTTCGACTTTCAAAAGACCGAGCACGGCTGGTTCCAGGCGCACATCTACAAGTTCGACGACCGCACCACGACCTTCATCGTCGAGACGCCGGAACACGTCTGGAAGGCGCACGGCCTCGACCGCGCCGGCACCGAGGACAGCATCGCCTTCTGCGAGCGCCTGTTCGCCCAGACGCTGCAGGGCCACCCGCTGATGTCCAACGCGCGCCACCTGCGCGGCAGCGCGTGGCTCAACTTCCAGCGCATCCGCTGCCAGCGCTGGCACCACCGCGTCGGCAACAGCCACCTCGTGCTGATGGGCGACGCGGTGCACACGGCGCACTTCGCCATCGGCTCGGGCACCAAGTTGGCACTGGAAGACGCCATCGAGCTCACGCGCCTGTTCCGCGACGATCCCGATGCCGAGATCGGCAGCGTGCTCGAGCGCTACCAGGCACTGCGCGAGGTGGACGTGCTGCGGCTGCAGAACGCGGCCTGGAACGCGATGGAGTGGTTCGAGGTGGTGGGCACGCGCTACTGCGACCAGCTGCCGCCCGAGCAGTTCATGTACAGCATGCTCACGCGCAGCCAGCGCATCAGCCACGAGAACCTGCGCCTGCGCGATGCCGGCTGGCTCGAAGGCTACGAACGCTGGTTCGCCCGAAGGGCGTTCGAGGCGGCGGGCACCGAAGGCGCTGCGGCCACGGCCGCGCTGGCCGACGGCGTCAAGCCGCCGAGCCCGATGTTCACGCCGTTCCGGTTGCGCGGCATGACCGTGCCCAACCGCGTGGTCGTCTCGCCGATGGCGATGTACTCGGCCGACGACGGCCTGCCCAACGACTTCCACCTCGTGCACTTCGGCTCGCGCGCCATGGGCGGCGCGGGGCTGCTCTACACCGAGATGACCTGCCCGTCGCCCGACGCCCGCATCTCGCCGGGCTGCTGCGGCCTGTGGAACGACGAACAGCGCGACGCCTGGGCGCGCATCGTCGCCTTCGTGCACAGCCACTCGGGGGCGAAGATGGGCCTGCAGCTCGGCCACGCCGGGCGCAAGGGCAGCACCTGCCTGCCATGGGCCGGCGGCGACGACCAGCCGCTGCCCGATGGCAACTGGCCGCTGATCTCGGCCTCGTCGCTGCCCTGGGCCGAGTGGTCGCAGGTGCCGCGCGAAGCCACGCGGGCGGACATGGACCGCATCGTCGCCGCGTTCGCCGCCGCCACCCGGCGCGGCGCCCAAGCCGGCTTCGACATCCTCGAGCTGCACTGCGCCCACGGCTACCTGCTCTCGTCGTTCCTCTCGCCGCTGACCAACGTCCGCCGCGACGCCTACGGCGGCAGCGTCGAGAACCGGGCGCGCTTCCCCCTCGAGGTGTTCGCCGCCTGCCGCGCCGCCTGGCCCGAGGACCGGCCGATCTCGGTGCGTCTGAGTTGCCACGACTGGTTCCCCGGCGGCAACACCGCCGACGACGCGGTGGCCATCGCGCGCCTGTTCAAGGACGCCGGCGCCGACATCATCGACTGCAGCTCGGGTCAGGTGGTGGCCGCTCAGAAGCCGGTGTACGGCCGCATGTGGCAGACGCCGTTCGCCGACCGCATCCGCAACGAGGTCGGCATCCCGACCGTGGCGGTGGGGTCCATCTTCGAGGCCGATCACGTCAACATGGTCATCGCCGCCGGCCGCGCCGACCTGTGCGCCGTGGCGCGGCCGCACCTGGCCGACCCGGCGTGGACGTTGCACGAGGCCGGCCGCATCGGCCATGACGCCATCGCCTGGCCGGTGCAGTACCTTTCGGGCCGCGGCCAGTTCCTCACCAACCTGCGCCGCCCGAAGACCTGAACCCGACGCCGATTGCGATCCGCATGAAAGACGACCTGCGCCCCTTCAAGGACTACGCCGCGCGCCACTTCGGCTGGCAGTGCAGCGACACCGACAGCGGCGCCGGCCGCGTCGCCACCATCACGCTGAACCGGCCCGACAAGAAGAACCCCCTCACGTTCGACAGTTATGCCGAGCTGCGCGACTTGTTCCGCGCGCTGCAGCACGCCAGCGACGTGCGCGCCGTGGTCATCACCGGCGAGGGCGGCAACTTCTGCTCGGGCGGCGACGTCTTCGAGATCATCGAACCGCTGACGCGCATGCCCGCGCCCGAGCTGCTGCGCTTCACGCGCATGACGGGCGACCTGGTGAAGGCCATCCGCCACTGCCCGCAGCCGGTCATCGCCGCCATCGATGGCGTGTGCGCCGGCGCCGGCGCCATGATCGCGCTGGCCTCGGACCTGCGCCTGGGCACGCCGGCGGCGCGCACCGCGTTCCTGTTCACCCGCGTCGGCCTGGCCGGCGCCGACATGGGCGCCTGCGGCCTGCTCCCGCGCGTCATCGGCCAGGGGCGTGCGGCCGAGCTGCTGTTCAGCGGCCGGGCGATGAAGGCCGACGAAGGCCTGGCCTGGGGCTTCTTCAACGCGCTGCACCCGTCGGCCGAGCTGCTCGACAAGGCGCAGGCGCAAGCCAGGACGCTGTCCGATGGCCCGTGGTTCGCGCACACGGTCACCAAGACCATGCTCAACCAGGAGTGGGCGATGGGCATCGACGAGATGATCGAATGCGAAGCCCAGGCGCAGGCGCTGTGCATGCTGACGCAGGACTTCAAGCGCGCCTTCGACGCGTTCGCCGCCAAGCAGCAGCCGGTGTTCAAGGGCGACTGAGCCGCATGGACCCGCGCCGCACCGCCCACCTCGACCTGCCGTTCTTCGCCGACCGCCACCGCGCCCTGGCCGCCGAGCTGGACGCGTGGTGCGCGACCAGCCTTGCCGACATCGACCACCACGACACCGACGCCGCCTGCCGCGCGCTGGTGCGCGCGCTGGGGGACGCTGGTGCGCTGCGCCACTGCGTGCCGGCGGCGCGCGGGCCGGCCGATGCACGGGCGCTCGCCGTGGCGCCGGCCGAGCAGCTCGACTCGCGCGCACTCGTCGTCTGCCGCGAGACGCTGGCGCGGCACGACGGCCTGGCTGACTTCGCCTTCGCCATGCAAGGCCTGGGCAGCGGCCCCATCACGCTGGCCGGCAGCGACGCGCTGCAGGCCGAGGTGCTGCCGCGCGTGGCGCGCGGCGAGTGGATCAGCGCCTTCGCCCTGTCCGAGCCCGACGCCGGCTCGGACGTCGCGGCGATGTCGTGCACCGCGCGCGACGACGGCGACGCCTGGGTGCTGGACGGCGAGAAGACCTGGATCAGCAACGGTGGCATCGCCGACGTGTACGTCGTCTTCGCGCGCGCCACCGACGCCGGCGGCGCCGCGCTGCCCGGCACGCGCGGCATCGCTGCCTTCGTGGTGCTGGCCGGCACGCCTGGTTTCGAGATCGCCGAGCGCATCGAGGTGATGGCGCCGCACCCGCTGGCGCGGCTGCGTTTCGTCGGCTGCCGCGTGCCGAAGGCGCAGCAGCTGGCCGGGCCCGGCGAGGGCTTCAAGCTGGCGATGCGTACGCTCGACATCTTCCGCGCCTCGGTGGCGGCCGCGGCGCTGGGCTTCGCCCGCCGCGCCTTCGACGAGGCGCTGGCGCACGCGCGCGCGCGCCGCATGTTCGGCCAGGCACTCGCCGACCTGCAGCTGACGCAGGCCACGCTGGGCGACATGGCCGCCGACATCGATGCCGCGGCGCTCCTGACCTACCGCGCCGCCTGGCTGCGCGACACGCGCGCGGCGCGCACCACGCGCGAGGCCGCGATGGCCAAGCTGACGGCCACCGAGCATGCACAGCGTGTCATCGACCGCGCGCTGCAGCTGCACGGCGGGCTCGGCGTGAAGGTCGGCAGCGTGGTCGAGCGGCTGTACCGCGAGATCCGCGCCCTGCGCATCTACGAGGGCGCGAGCGAGGTGCAGCGGCTGATCGTCGGGCGCGACGTGCTGTCGGCCGGCTGATGCGGCGGCGTCACTCCGGCGCCCGCGGCGCGGCGAAGGCGCGTGGCGCCAGCAGCGCGCCGGCGAGCGCCAGGGTCGCGGCGAAGCCGAAGCCCGCGGCATAGGCCACGGCCGGCGACGGCGACTGCAGCGCCGCCACCAGCGCGCTGGCCAGCGCCAGGCCGGTGGCCGAGAAGATCGAATCGGCGAGCTGCAGCGCAGCCGACGCGGCGCCACGTTCGCCCGGCGCGGCGTTCTCCAGCGTCAGCACCGACAGCATCGGATAGGCGATGCCGATGCCGACGCCGGCGACCGTCCAGGCCACGGCCGCGATCACCACCGGCACGCCCGCGAGCAGCACGGGCGCGATGGCGCCGAGCCCGACCGCGATGCCGGCGATGCCGGCGCGCAGCAGCGCACGCCGCCGCCACGCCGGGCCGGCCGCCAGCCGCGCGTGCAGCCACGAGCCGGCGCTCCAGCCCAGCGCGCCCAGCGTCAGCACGAGCCCGGCCTGCCACGCCGACAGGCCGCGCTGCTCGATTAGCAGCAGCGGGATCAGCACCTCGCCGGCGAAGAAGGCCGCCGCGGCCAGACCGCGCAAGGCCACCACGGCCGGCAGGCCGCGCCGCGCCACGAGCGTGCCGCGCGGCAGCAGCCGCGGTGTGAACAGCGCCAGCCCGACCAGCGCGACGCCGAGCACGCCGGTCGACGTGGCGCTGCCGGGTTCGCCGGCGTAGAGCAGGCCGGCGAAGCCGGCCGTCGCCAGCGCAATCCAGATGCTGGGCGGCGCGGCGGGTGCAGCCGGCCCCGCAGACACGGTCAGCGGCGACGTGCCGGCGTCCGGCGCCCGGCCGGCGTCGTGCAGGCCGTGGCGCAAGCCCTGGCGCAACAGCAGCACCGCCGGCAGCGCGATCACGGCTGCGGCCAGGAACACCCAGCGCCAGCCGAGGTGCGCGGCGATCGCGCCGGCGAGCGCCGGCCCGACGATCACCGGCAGCACCCACGCCGCCGCGAAAGCGGCGAACACGCGCGGGTGCAGTTCGCGCGGATAGGCGCGGTCCACCAGCACGTAGAGCGTCACGCCCATGAGGCCGCCGCCCAGGCCCTGCAGCGCGCGCCCGGCGACGAGCAGCACCATGTCCGGCGCCAGGCCGACGGCCACGACGCCGGCGACGAAGACCACGATGCCGGTGAACAGCGGCGGCAGCGGGCCGCGGCGGTCGCTCCAGCGGCCGGCCAGCACCATGCCGACGATGCCCGCGGCCATGGCCGCGCCGAAGGCCGCGGCGTACAGCTCGCGCCGCCCCAGGGCCTGCGCCACCAGCGGCATCACGGTGGCCACGGCCAGGTGCTCGAAGGCGACGATGGACACGAGCGCCAGCATGCCGATCGTCAGCGCGCGCCAGCGCGGCGCCAGCAGCCCGAGGGTGGTGGCATCCGGCGGCACCCGACGGCCGGCGCGTGGGTGTGGACCGCCGAACGCGGCGGGATCGACGGCGATGGTGGGGGCGGTGGTGCTCATGGCGGCGGTGGTCGGCCCTTGCAGGCGGCGTCGTGATGCGCCAGAGTCTGAAACCTCAACCAAACTCGAGGTCAAGCACACCATGCCCCACGATCCGGTGCTCGCCGTCGGCGACGTGGCGCGACGCAGCGGCGTCGCGGTGTCGGCCCTGCACTTCTACGAACGGCAGGGCCTGATCCGCAGCGTGCGCAGCGCCGGCAACCAGCGCCGCTACCCGCGCAGCGTGCTGCGCACGGTGGCGGTGATCCGCATCGCGCAGCGTGTCGGCATCCCGCTCAAGCTCGTCGGCGAAGCCCTGGCCACGCTGCCCGACGGCCGCGCGCCGACGCTGGCGGACTGGCGCCGTCTGTCGGCGGCATGGCGCGGCGAACTCGACGCGCGCATCGCCGAGCTGCAGCAGCTGCGCAACCAGCTCAGCGACTGCATCGGCTGCGGTTGTCTCTCGCTCAAGCGCTGCCGCCTGCGCAACCCGGGCGACGTGCTGGCGAGCGATGGGGCGGGGCCGCGCCGCTTGATCGACGGCGCCGGCGGGGCCGGCTGAACCGGTGGCGGGGCGCGGGTGCGACCGCCCGTCGCGCCGCGTCAGCGCGTGGGGATGCGGGCCTTCAGCTGCCCCAGCAGCTCGAACAGCTGCACCTGCTGCGCCGCGTCGAGCCCGCCCAGCAGTTCGACCACCCAGCCTTCGTGGGCACGCGCCATGGCGCGGAACTGGCGCCGGCCTTCGGGCGTGAGCTGCACCGTGGTGGCGCGGCCGTCGGCCTCGTCGCCGCGCTTCTCCACCAGGCCTTCGGCGACCATGCGGTCGGTGAGCCCGGTGACGTTGCCGCCGGTGACCATGAGGCGCCTCGACAGCTCGCGCATCTTGAGGCCGCCGGGGTGGCGGTCGAGCTGCGCCATCAGGTCGAAGCGCGGCAGCGAGCCGCCGAACTGCTCGCGCAGCCGCGTGCGCAGCGGCGCCTCGACGAGGTTGGTGCAGGCCAGCAGGCGCAGCCACAGGCGCAGCGCCATGTGGTCGTCGGCGCTGGCCCGGGTTTCGGTATCGATGTGATCGGGCCGTTCGCCGCCATTTGGCGGCGCGGCCCCGGGCCCGCTTACGACAGCACGACCCACAGCCGCGCGATGTCGGCAGCGCCGTCGTTGCCCCGCACGCTCTTGAGCGTCTGGATGCCCGCGGCCTTGGTCTTGGGCGACTGCAGCTGGGCCAGGCCCAGGCGCAGCTTGGCATCCTCGGGCCGCTTGAGCTGGCCCTTGGCGATGCCCTTCTGGATGAGCGCGATGCCCTGCTCGACCTCGCCCAGCGAGACGTACGAGGTGCCCACCTTCACCAGGCCGTCGCCTTCCTTGAAGGTCTCGGCTTCGGCGGCCTGTTCGCCGAGCTTGTTCTTCAGCTCGGCTTCTTCCTTGATCACCAGGTCGCGCAGGCGCTGGTGGCGCGAGGCCTCGGGGCCCGTGCCCAGCACGCCGGCCTTGTAGCCCTGCTCGACGATCCTGCGCGCTTCCGAGGGCAGGCCCTGCTGCAGCGACAGCTGGGCCATCTCCATGTAGTCCTCGGTCTTGCTCAGCGTGCCCGTGGCCAGCTTCAGGCGCAGCACGTCGAGCGCGAAGCGGTCGGCGAAGCCGGGCTTGCGCGGCAGGCGGCCGAGGTAGGCGTTCCAGTAGTCCTTCTTCGGGTAGTACGCCACCAGCTTCTCGAGCGTGACGACGTAGTTGTTCATCTGCCCCAGGCGCTGCTGGGCGTCGGCCAGGCGCAGCAGGTCGTCCTCGCCGGGCCGGCGGCCGGCCTGCTCGGCGGCCTGCACCTGCGCCAGCGAATCGCGCGCGATGGCGTTGTAGTCGCCGCTGGCGCTTTGCAGGTATTCGCGCAGCTGGCGCATGGTGGCGCTGTTGTTGCCGGCGGCCACCGCCTTGTTCATCCACTCGGTGGCCTTGGCGTTGTTGCGCTGCTGGGCGTAGGCCGAGGCCAGCTGCTCGGCGATCTCGCCGCTGGGCTGGCGGGCGTGGATCGCCTCCAGCGCCTGGATGGCCGTGCCCATGTCGCCGGCGCGCTGCGCGGCGGCTGCCTTCATGCGGTCGATGGTGAGCTGCTCGTGCGCGGTCTTGCCGCCCACCGCCTCGGCCTCGCGCACCTTGGCCAGCGCGCCGCGCGCGTTGCCGGCGCGCAGCATCTCGCCGGCCTGCTGCAGCGGCCGGCCGATCTCGGCGCGCACGCCTTGTGCAAGCACGTTGCCGGCGCCGACCGTCATGCAGCCGGCGGCCACCAGGGCCAGGGTGAGGGTGCGCAAGCTCTTCATGTTTCCGCCATGCAAAGAAAGGGATCGGGCTACAGGAACTGCTCGTTGCCGACGATGCCGATCTTCGTGACGCCGAGCCGCTGTGCCGTGGCCATGATCATCGCCACGTGCTTGTACACAACGAGCTTGTTGGGCCGCAGGTGCACTTCGGGCTGGTCGGGCTGCGCCGCCACGGCGGCCAGGCGGGACTCGATGGCCGCCCGGTCGCCGGCCTGGATGACCTCGCCGTTCCAGCCGATGGTGCCGTCGAAGTCCACGTCGATGCGGATGATCTCCGGCGGCGTCGGCGGCGGTGCGGCGTTGTTCGGCACCGGCATGTTCATCTTCACCGCGTGCGTCTGGATCGGGATGGTGATGATGAACATGATCAGCAGCACCAGCATCACGTCGATCAACGGCGTGGTGTTGATGTCCACCATGATGTCGCCGTCTTCGTCGCCCCCTCCGGAGCCGACATTCATACCCATTGCTTGAACTCCTGCTGGCGGGTCAGCGTGCCACCTGGCCGGCTGGCGGCTCGGTGATGAAACCCACCTTGAAGATGCCTGCGCGCTGGCAGGCCACGACGACGCGGCCCACCGACTCGTAGCGCACTTCCGTATCCCCTCGGATGTGAACTTCGGGCTGAGGTTCCTTCACCGCCTCGACCTTGAGCCGATTGACCAGCGCCTCGATGTCCGAGATGCGCTGCTTGCCCCAGTAGATCTCGCCGTCGCGGTTGACGGCCAGCACGATGTTCTCGGGCTTGGTCTGGGTGGGGACGTTGCGTTCCTTCGGCAGCTCGAGCTTGATCGTCTCCGTGACCACCGGGATGGTGATCAGGAAGATGATCAGCAGCACCAGCATCACGTCCACCAGGGGCGTGGTGTTGATGGTGTTGTTGAGCTGGTCCTCGCCGTCGGCGTCGGCGGGCCCTACGTTCATTGCCATATCGATTGCTCCGCTTCGACCGTCATGCGCGTGGCGCCCTGCGTGGGGCGTTGCGCATGACGGCGAGCCTTGAGGCGCACTGCGTTCAGCGCTTGCCCGAGATCAGCACGTTGTGCAGGTCGGCCGCGAAGGCGCGCGTGGCGTCCATCACCTGCTTGTTGCGGCGCAGCAGCCAGTTGTAGCCCATCACCGCAGGCACCGCGACCGCCAGGCCGATGGCCGTCATGATCAGCGCTTCGCCCACGGGGCCGGCCACCTTGTCGATCGAGGCCTGGCCGCTGATGCCGATCTTCACCAGGGCGTTGTAGATGCCCCAGACCGTGCCGAACAGGCCGACGAACGGGGCGGTGGAGCCGACGGTCGCCAGGAAGGCCATGCCGTCCTGCAGGCGGCCCTGGATGTTGCCCACCGAGCGGTCGACGCTCATGCTGATCCAGGTGTGCTTGTCGATGGCCTCGACCATCGTGCCTTCGTGGTGGTCGGAGGCCTTCACGCCGTTCTCGGCGATGAAGCGGAAGGCCGAGCCTTCCTCGAGCGCGCCGACGCCCTGCTTGACCGAGCTGGCCTTCCAGAACGCCTCGGAGGAGTTCTTCGCGCTCTTGAGCATGGAGCGCTGCTCGAACACCTTGGTGAAGATGATGTACCAGCTGCCCATCGACATGATCACCAGGATGACCAGCGTGCCCTTGGCGACCCAGTCGCCCTGGTTCCACAGCGCCTGCAGGCCGTAGGGGTTGTCGACGGCTTCCTCGCTGACCGCGCCGGGGGCGGCGGCGGGCGCCGGTGCGGTGGTGGCCGCCGGTGCGGTGGCGGCGGGCGCCGAGGCCGGCTCGGTGGCGGATTGGGCGAAGGCCGCGAGGGGCAGGCTGAACGCCAGCACGACGCCGGCCAGCAGGCTGGCGGCCGACTTCGCGGCCCAGGTGCGGGCACGCAGGATTTGCATCAGGGACATGGTCACTCCAAAGGAACGGATGGCACGGCTCGGAAGCGCCATGCTCTCGGGGGAAGGAAGGAAAGAACTAGTCGAGCTTCCAGACGTAGTCGACGTCGAAGGAAGCACCCACGGGCTTGCCGGTCTCGTCGTTGCCGGGCGTGAACTTGCACTCGCTCAGCTTGGACAGCGCCAGCCGGTCGAGCATCTTGTGTTCACGCGACGGGCCGGCCGAACGCACGATTTCGGCCCCGGCGAGGCGGCCGTCGGCGCCCACGTTGAAGCGGATCTTCGTGGTGCCCGTGGCTTCGGCGCGCACGGCGGCGGCCGGGTAGTCCTCGTTCTTCGGTGCGCACGCGGCCGCATTGGCGATCGCCGGCCGGGCGGCCACGCGCGGCGCCACGGGCGGCGCCGGCGGCGCGGGCACGGGCGACGGCGGCGGCGCCACGGTGACGGGCGCCGGCGGCGGCACGACCTGGGTCGTGGTGATCGTCGGTGCCGGCGTCGGCGGCGGGTTCACGTTCACCTCCGGCGGCGGCACGAAGCTCGGCGGCGGTGGCGCGAACTTCGGCGGCGGCGGCAGGTTCTCGGGCGGCGGGGGCGGCGGCGGCTTGGTCTCTTCGATGATCTTCGTCTCGAGCGGACTCTTGATCACCTCGACCATGCGCTGCGCCAGTCCGGAGACCAGCGCCCAGCCCAGCAACACATGCAGGCCCAGCACGATGCCGATGCCGACGACGTGCCGGCCCGGGTTACGTTGTTGTTGGGCAAAATCCACTCAGGTCCTCCAGGCCGCTGCGCTTGGTGATGCGTGCAACTGCCTTGCGTGAAACGGAACCGGCCTCATGGGCCGCGCTCGCGCCGCACTGTCGGGGCGGCGCAAGGCGCGGGACTATATCGCGAAGCAATGCACGCCTGCCCCCGGCGTCACCCTAGGCAAAACCGCGCTCGGGCACGTACCTCGCAAGTAACCGTCGCTGCTGCGCAAGTCCGGCCACGGTGCAACCGGCGAGAGGTAGCAAACGGGATGCCAGGCGGTGGCTGCAGCGGCCTCATCCGCGTGCCTGCCGCAGCAGCCGCTCGACGGCCGTGGGCAGTGCATCGGGCGCATCGGCCGCGAGCACGGCACGGTCGGACATCGACCGTAACCACGTGAGCTGGCGCTTGGCCAGCTGGCGCGTCGCGGCCACGGCGCTCGCGCGCAGCGCGTCGAGGTCGGGCTCGGCGCATGCGCCGGCCTGTTCGGCCGCGTCCAGCGCCAGCCACGCCTGGCGGTAGCCCACGCAGCGCATCGACGGCAGTCCCAGGTGCAGATCGCCACGCCGGCGCAGCGCGCGCACCTCGTCGATGAAGCCGGCGGCCAGCATCGCGTCGAAGCGCCGGGCGATGCGCTCGTGCAGCCAGGCGCGCGACTGCGGCTCCAGCGAGAACAGCGCCAGCGCGCCTGCAGCGTCCGCATCGGCCCTGGCGTCGCCCGGCCCGGAGGCGCGGCGCTGCCACGCCGACAGCGGCCGCCCGCTGCTGCGCCAGACCTCGAGCGCACGCTGGATGCGCTGGCTGTCGTTGGGCGCCAGGCGCGCGGCGGTCGACGGATCCACCTGCGCCAGCTCGGCGTGCAGCGCTGGCCAGCCGCGCGCCGCGGCCTCGGCGTCGATCGCCGCGCGCTCGGCCGGGTCTGCCGGTGGCATGGCGTCGAGCCCGTCGCGCAGCGCCTTGACGTAGAGCAGCGTGCCACCCACCAGCAGCGGCAAGCGGCCGCGCGCGCGGATCTGGTCGATGAGCGCGTTCGCGTCGGCGACGAAGCGCGCGGCGCTGTAGGCCTCGGCCGGGTCGAGGATGTCGATGAGGTGGTGCGGCACCGCGGCGCGTTCGGTCGCGCTCGGCTTGGCGGTGCCGACGTCGAGGCCGCGGTAGACGAGCGCCGAGTCGACGCTGATCACCTCCAGCGGCAGACGCTCGGCCAGCGCCAGCGCCACCGCGGTCTTGCCGCTGGCCGTGGGGCCGGCCAGCACGATCGCGCGCGGCGGCCTCGGTGCGGCGGCGCTCATCGGGCCGCCGCGTGCGCCGGCAGCGCGTGGCGCTGCACCAGCGTGCACGCCACCAGCGTCGTGGCCAGGGCCCAGAAGCCCAGGCTCGTGGCCAGCGGCGCGATGCTGCTGCCGAGCGTCGCGCCGAGAAAGCGGCCCACGCCGAAGGCCACCAGCGCCAGCAGCAGCCCGGCCAGCGCCGAGGCCGCGCCGGCGTGGCGCGGAAACGGCGCCACCACGCCGGCCTGGCCACACGGCTGGTGCAGGCCGTGTCCGAACGCGAAGCAGCCGTATGCGAGCAGCACGTTCCACCACGTGACCGCACCGCTGGTGGCCACCACCACGATCAGCGCGCCGCCGGTGAAGCTGAACACCGCACCGCGCCGCACCGTGCCCGCCAGGCCGTGGCGCGGAATCCAGCGGCGGCAGGCGAACGTGCCGGCGATGTAGCACGCCGAGCCGATGGCCATCACCGCGCCGCAGGCCGCCGCGCCCAGCCCGAGCAGGTCGATGAAGACGAAGGACGCCGACGCCAGCACGGTGAACAGCCCGCCGTAGGTGCACGCCACCAGCAGCGCCCAGGCCCGGAACACCGGCTCGCGGGCGATCGCCGCCCAGGTGCGCAGCAGCGGCAGCGGCGCCAGGGCCTGGGTGTTGCGCACGGCCAGGGTCTCGGGCACGCGTCGCCACACGTGCACCAGCGCCACCGCGCCCACCAGCGCCACCGCCACCAGCGCCGCGCGCCAGCCCGCGGCCGCGGTCACCAGGCCGCCGATGAGCGGCGAAGCCAGCGCGATGAAGCCCAGCCCGGTGAGTGCACGCGCCATGACCTGCGCGCCTTGCAGCGGCTCGTACAGGTCGCGCACGATGGCACGGGCGCACACCACCGCGGCCGCGAGCGCGGCGCCCTGCAGCGCGCGCGCCACGATCAGCGCGTCGATGTGCTGCGCCAGCGCGCAGGCGATGCCGGCGGCGACGTAGAGCGCCAGCCCCACCAGCAGCACCGGCCGGCGGCCGCAGCGGTCGGCGACGGGCCCCCACACCATCTGCCCCAGGCCGAAGGCGAGGATCAGCGCAGCCATCGTCAGCTGTGCACCCGCCATGGGCGCGGCCAGCTCGCGCGTGAGCAGCGGCAGCGCGGGCAGGTAGAGGTCGGTGGTGACGGGCTGCAGGCCCATCAGCAGCGCCAGGGCCCACGCGGCGGCAGCCAGCGACAAGGGCGGGCGGCGGCGGTCGGGCGTGGCGGCCCCGGCGGCGGCGCGCGGGGCGGGATCGATCGCCCCGGCCGCCGCGGCCGCCTCGTCAGAACGACTCATCGTCGCGCAGGTAGCGCCACTGCCCCGGCGGCAGCGCGCCCAGCACCACGCGGCCGATGCGCACGCGCTTGAGCGCCAGCACCTTCAGGCCGACCAGCTCGCACATGCGCCGGATCTGGCGCTTGCGGCCTTCTCGCAGCACCACGCGCAGCTGGTCGTCGTTGATCCAGCTCACGCGCGCCGGGCGCAGCGGCACGTCGTCGAGCACCAGGCCGTGGCGCAGCTGCTCGAGCGCGGCCTCGGGCAGGCGCTGCATCGGCGCGCCTTCGCCTTCGGCGGCCGCGCCGACGAGCGCGACGCGCACGAGGTACTCCTTCTCCACCCGCGTCTCGTCGCCGATCAGGCGCTTGGCGACGCGGCCGTCCTGCGTGAGCACGAGCAGGCCGGTGGAATCGATGTCGAGCCGGCCGGCGGGCGCCAGGTGGCGCAGGTGGCCGTCGTGGAAACGGATGCCCGAGCCGTCCTCGGCCCAGCGCGTGTCGGCGCGCACCAGCGCGAGCGCCGGCGTGTGGCCGTCCTCGGCCTGGCCGCTCACCACGCCCAGCGGCTTGTGCAGCAGCACGGTGACGCGGCGCGCCTGCTCCTGCCGTGCGCGCGGGTCGATGTCGATGACCGCGTCGGGCGCGGCGCGCTGGCCCAGCACCACGAGGCGGCCACCGACGCGCACGTAGCCGGCCTCGATCCACTCGTCGGCTTCGCGGCGCGACGCGAGGCCACGCTCGGTGATGAGCTTGGCGATGCGCACACCGGTCGGCGCGGCGGACGGGGTCTGGTCGGGGCCGGCCGGCCTGGATGCGGCTGGCCGCCGCTCCGGGGTCGCGTGCACGCCGCCGCGCGAGGCTGCCGGCAAGGATGGCGCAGGCGGCGTCTGCCCGGTGCCCGCGCGCCGGCCGTGCGCCGGCTTGGGTGGGCGCGCCGGCTTGGGCGGGCGCGCTGGCACGTCCTGGTGCGGGCCGGCGTCTGCCTTGCGCTGCGGTCCGGCTGGCTTGGCCGCGACGGGCGGACGCGGTGCCGTCACGCCGCGCACCGGCGGGCGGCGCGGGTCGCGCGCCGGGGCACGGGCTTTGAGGCTGATCTTGGGGCGGTCCGAGGCCATCGCGGCATTTCACCATGCCGTCCCCGGGCAGTCGGGTAAGCCCGAGGTCGCATCATCGGGCGCCATGCGACTCACCGGCATGACACCCACTCACGTCTCCTTCTCGCGGCGGGCGCGCTGCTCCGTCGCGCACGGCATGGCCGTGCTGGCCCTGGCCTGCGCCGGGGCCGCGCAGGCCGCTGCGCCGCTGCCCGGCGCGGTGCAGGCCGAGCTCGACGCCGCCGTGCTCGCCCACGCCAGCGGCCGCCACGCCGAAGCCGCCCGCGCCTTCGACGGCCTGGCGCGGCGCGGCGTTCCCGCGGCGCACTACAACCTGGCGGTGATGCACCTGCACGGCGAGCTGCCGAACGCCCACGTCGACCTCGCCCGCCGCCACCTCGAGACGGCGGCGCAGGGCGGCTTCGTCACCGCGCAGCTGATGCTGGCGCGTGCGCTCGAGACGGCGCAGTTCGGCGGCCGGCCACGGCTCGCGGACGCGGTGGCCTGGTACCGGCGCGCCGCCGAGGCCGGCAGCCCGGAGGCGCAGCTGGAACTGGGCACGGCGCTCTACCTCGGCCGCGGCACGGCGCGCGACGCCGCGTCCGCCGCGCACTGGTTCCGCGAAGCCGCCAAGGCCGGCGACGTGGGCGCGATGTACCTGCTGGCCTCGATGTACGAGCAGGGCGACGGCGTCGAGTCCGACCTGCGCCTGGCACGCTACTGGTACGCCACGGCGGCCGGCCTGGGCGACGAGGCGGCGCCGGGCAAGGTGCGCGAGCTGGACGCACGCGTGGCTGCGCCGGCTCCGGCGCCCGCCGCGCCGGCTACAGCACGACCTTGACCATGGGATGCGTCGACAGCGTGCGGTACAGCTCGTCGAGCTGCTCGCGGCTGGTGGCGGTGACGGTGATCGTCAGCCCGAGGTAGTTGCCGCCGCTGCTGGGCCGGCGCTCGACCGTCGCGGCGTCGAAGCCGGGGTCGAAGCGCCGCGCGATGTCGACGATGGCGTCTTCGAAACCGGGCGCGTGCGCGCCCATCACCTTGATCGGAAACCGGCTCGGGTATTCGATCAGGCTCTCTTCGGGTGGGATGTCGCGCATCGGCCGTCGGCGTCCTCGTCGTCAGATGCCCATGGTGCGCTTGGCCCGCTGGTAGGCCTCGTACAGCCGGGCGTACACCGGGCCCGGCTTGCCGCGCAGCGCGCCATGGCCCACGGGCTCGCCGTCGATGCGGGTCACCGGCAGCACTTCCTTGGTGGCCGAGCTGAGCAGCACCTCGTCGGCGGCGCGCACGTCGGCCTCGGTGATGGGGCGCAGGTTGTAGGCCACGCCGCAGTCCTCGCACAGCTCGCGCAGCAGGTCGACGCGGATGCCTTCGAGCACGTGTTCGCTCTTGGGCGGGCCGAGCAGGGCGCCCTCGTGCACGATCCAGACGTTGCTGGCGGCGGCCTCGGTGAGGTGGCCGTCGCGGAACATGATTGTCTCGAGCGCACCGTGGTCGGCCGACATCTGCCGCGCCAGCACGTTGCCCAGCAGGCTGATGCTCTTGATGTCGCCACGCTCCCAGCGGAAGTCGCGCGCCGTGGTGCAGGCCGCACCCTGGTGGCGCAGCTCGGCCGGCACGGGCTTCATCGGATTGGCCATCATGAACACGGTCGGCACGAGGCCCGGCGGCATGGTGTGCTCGCGCGGCGCGACACCGCGCGTCACCTGCAGGTAGACCAGCTGGTCGGCGCAGCCCTGCGCGCGCGCGGCCTCGGCGTTGGCCGACAGCAGCGTGCGGCAGTGCTGCAGCCATTCGTCCCGCGTGGCCGGGTTCTCGATGCGCAGCTTGGCGAGCGAGCGCGCCAGGCGTGCCATGTGCTCGTCGAAGCGGAACAGGCGCCCGTCGTACACGGGCACGACTTCGTAGACGCCGTCGCCGAAGATGAAGCCGCGGTCGAGCACGCTGACCTTGGCTTCGGCCAGCGGCAGCAGTTCACCGTTGAGGTGGCACAGGGCGTTGGGGATCATGGGCGTGGGCGCGGCGGCGCGTTCAGGGCAGACGGCGAGTGTGGCACCGCGCGTGGCCGCGGCGCCGCCCGGCGCTTACTGGATCCATAACCGGATCGCATCCCAGGCGCGGCCGAAGATGCCCGCCAGCGGCACCGGCTCCATCACCACCAGCGGCACGCTCGCCACCGGGGTGCCGCCGCTGGTGGCGACCTTGATCGTGCCCACCGACTGGCCCGCGGTCAGCGGCGCGATGAGCGGGTCGGTGCGCTCGACCGTCGTCTTGAGCCGCTCGCCTTCGCCCTTGGGCACGGTGACGTACAGCGCCTTGGGCGCGCCCAGCCTGGCTTCCTCGACCGAGCCCTTCCACACCGGCACGGTGGCGATCGCCTTGTCGGCGGCGAAGAGGCGCACCGCGTCCCACGCCTGCCAGCCCCAGTTCAGCAGCTTCTGGCTTTCGGAGGCGCGCGCCTCGCGCGAGGACGTGCCCAGCACCACGCTCAGCAGGCGGCGCTCGCCGTTGGGCATCTCGCGCACGGCGCTGGCCACCAGGCAGTAGCCGGCGGCCTCGGTGTAGCCGGTCTTCATGCCGTCGACCGCCGGGTCGCGCCCCAGCAGCATGTTGCGGTTGTCCTGCTTGATGTTGTTGTAGGTGTAGTGGCGCAGGCTGTAGAGCGGGTAGTGCTCGGGGTGGTCGACGATGATCTTCATCGCCACCGTGGCCACGTCGCGCGCGCTGCTGTAGTGGCCCGGTTCGGACAGGCCGGTCACGTTCCTGAACTGGGTGTTCTTCAGGCCCCAGGCCTGGGCCTGGCGGTTCATCATCGTGACGAAGCCGTCGAGGCTGCCGCCCACCGCCTCGGCCAGCGCCACGCTGGCGTCGTTGCCGCTCTGCACGATCATGCCGCGCAGCAGCTCGCTCACCTTGGGCTGCATCGTGGTGTCGATGAACATCAGGCTGCCGCCGCCCTTGCGCTCGGCCCAGGCGCGCTGGCTCACCGGCAGCGTCTGCTCGAGCGAGAGCTTCTTGCTCTTGATGGCGTCGAAGACGAGGTAGGCCGTCATCAGCTTGGTCAGCGACGCCGGGTCGGCCTGCACGTCGGCGTCGCGCTCGGCCAGCGTGCGGCCGCTGGCCATGTCGATCAGCACGTACTGGCGCGCCGCGATCTCGGGCGGCGCGGGCACCTGGGCCAGGGCCAGCGTGGCCGAGGCGAACAGCACGAGGGCGAGGAACAGCTTGTGGATCAGGGTGTGCTTCATCGAGACGGAAGGGAACGGTTCTGGAGGGCAGGGCGCGGTGGTGATCAGCCGCGCAGCCCCTGGACGATGACCTGGCGCAGCAGCGGCAGCTGGCCGTGGAAGAAGTGCCCGGCGCCGGTGAGCACCGTCACGGGATGCTGCTGCGGCCGGGCCCAGTCGAGCAGCGCTTGGAGCGGCACCACGTCGTCGAGTTCACCGTGCACGAGCAGCGTGCCTTCGGGCACCGCGGGCGTGGGGAAGTTCACCACCGCCGGTGCGATCAGCGCCAGGCGCTGCGCCGCCTGCTCGCCCGCGAGACGTGCGGCCGCGGCGGCCGCGACGTGGCCGCCGAAGGAGAAGCCGCCCAGCAGCAGCGGTCGGCCGGGCTGGCGGTGCGCGGCGATCACGGCCAGCGCGTCGTCGACCTCGCCGCGGCCTTCGTCCCACGTGCCCTCTGAGCCGCCGATGCCGCGGAAGTTGAAGCGCACCGCGGTGTAGCCCAGCAGCACGCAGGCACGGGCCAGCGTCTGCACGACCTTGTTGTCCATGGTGCCGCCGAACTGCGGATGCGGGTGGCACAGCACCGCGACGCCGGCGCCCGAGGCCGCGGCGTCGTCGGTGGGCGTGACGATGGCGCACTCCAGCGCACCGGCGGGGCCGGCGACGCTGCTGCGCTGGGTGGTCGCTTGCATGGTGACGTGGATCGTGGCCGGCAGGGCGCGTGGGCGAGGCCTGGTTGGCCGGGACGGGATCGGAAGACGCGCCCTCAGCGGCCCACGTCGGGCGGCAGCAGCAGGCGTTCGACGACGCGGCCCTGCTTGAGGTGCTGCTCGATGATCTCGTCGATGTCGTCGCGGTCGACGTAGGTGTACCAGGTCTCCTGCGGATAGACGACGACGACCGGGCCGCCGGCGCAGCGGTCGAGGCACCCGGCCTTGTTGATGCGCACGCCGCCGGGGCCGGCGAGTCCCTCGGCCTTGACCCGCTGCTTGCAGTGGTCGAAGGCCGCCTGCGCACCGCGGTCGGCGCAGCAGGCCTCGCCGCCCGCGCGCTGGTTGAGGCAGAAGAAGACGTGGTGCTGGTAGTAGGACGCCATTGCCGCGATTGTCTCAGGCACGCCACGCGCCCGGTGAGCGCGCCGCCAGCCGGGTCAGCAGCCACAGCATGGCCACGTAGGGCCACAACCAGCCCACCCACTGCGCCAGGCCGTGGAAGCGCACGAAGCGGCCCTGTTCCCAGGACTGCAGGCTCTGCGCGAAGTACGGGTCGGCCGGCGCCTGCGCCACGCCGACCACCAGGCCCGTGAGCACGACCAGCCCGAGCCCCGCCACCAGCCGGCGCGGCAACGGTGCGAGCAGCAGCGCCAGCACGAGCCCGGCCGCCAGCCCCGGCATCGCCGCCGGCCCCAGCCACGCCCCGGCGTGCAGCGGGCCGAAGTTGAGCAGCGTCGACAGCGTCATGCCGCCCACGCCCAGCGCCAGCGCGCCGCAGGCCATCGCCACGCGGCGCCAGCCCGGCCGCATCACGGCGTAGGCGACGAGGCAGGGCGCCAGCAGCCCCAGCGCGACGACCAGCGCTTCGGTCAGCGGGCGCAGGCCCGGCGCGGCCGGCCCGGGCGCGGCCAGCAAGGCATGCACGGGCTCGGCCCAGGGCACGTCGACGAGCAGCGCTTCGAGCCAGCTGCGCAGGCGCTCGCCCACCTGGCCCAGGCCCAGCGGCACCGGCGTCGGGAACAGCAGGCCCACCGGCCACAGCGCCAGCAGCGCCAGTGCGCCGGCACTCTCGCGCGCGAACCAGCGTTCGCGCAGGCCGTGCCAGCGGTCGATCAGGCCCAGGGCGTTGAGCAGCGCGGCGGCCACCGCGCCGAGGGCGGCGCCGGCGCAGTTGGCCATCCAGTCCTCCATGGCCGGCACGCGCCGGGGCAGGAACTGCTGCAGCAGTTCGGTGCCGTAGGACAGCACGGCCGCCGCGGCGATCGCGCCCGCGATGGCCCAGCGGATGCGCCAGCCGCTGCGCACCGCGGCCAGCGTCACCAGCGCGCCCAGCGGCAGGTAGCCCAGCACGTTGGAGGCGAGGTCGAAGCCGCCGACCCAGCGCGTCCACGGCAGCACCGCCAGCGCCTTGAAGCCCGAGCCCGGCGGCCAGCGCCAGCCGGTGAAGGGGTAGAGGCTGGCGTACAGCACCAGCGCCGCGTAGGCCAGCGCCAGAGGGCTGGCCGAACTGCGGTGGCGCGGCGCGGCGAGCGTCGGTGCCAGCGTCGAGGCCACGGGCTAGAACGGCTTGACGACCACCAGCACCACCGTGGCCGCGAACAGCAGCACCGAGGTCTCGTTGAACACCCGGTACCAGCGCGCGCTCTTGACGTTGCCCGTCTGCTCGAAGCGGCGCAGCAGCGAACGGCAGACGTGGTGGTAGCCCACTGCGCCCAGCACCAGCAGCAGCTTGGCGTGCATCCAGCCCTGGCCGCGGCCCACGCCGAAGCCCAGCCACAGCCACAGGCCGAGCAGCAGCGCCGGCACCATCAGCAGGCTGGCGAAGCGGTACAGCCGCCGCGCCATGAGCAGCAGGCGCTCGCGCTCGGCATGGCTGTCGGGGCTGACCTCGGCCAGGTTGACGAACAGCCGCGGCAGGTAGAACAGGCCTGCGAACCAGGCAGCGACGAAGACGATGTGGAAGGCCTTGACCCAGAGGAAGCCGCTGCTCATGGTGCCGATTATTGGGATGCGCTGCATCGAAGGCCGGCCAGGGGCAGGGGGCGCACCTGCGCACGCCTCGCACCGCTGCTTCACGGAAGCTGGCGCCCCGCAGGACGTGCTGCCGCAAAAAAAGTGGCCCCGGTGCGAACCGGGGCCAGCAAGCCTTAACGCTGTCATCACGGTAAGGCACCTGCTCAGGGAGGAAAAGCAGGGAACGACAGCCTCGCGGCTATCATTCAAAAACCACTCTAGCAGATGGCCTTCAGGCCCGCGATGCCGGGTTTCCCGGTAAGGGCCGGCGCACGCATCCTCCCCGCGAGGCGCGGACGGCGGCCGCGGCGGGCCCGCCTCCACGCGCATGTTCACGCCACCGCCGTATCCCGCCAGCCGCCCGCGCCGCCTGCGCCGCGACGCCTTCACGCGCAACCTGGTGCGCGAGCACCGCCTGGCACCCGAAGACCTGATCCTGCCGGTGTTCGTGCTCGATGGCAGCGGCGTGGCACAGGACGTGGCCAGCATGCCCGGCGTGCAGCGGCGCAGCATCGACGGCCTGTACGCCACCGCCGAGCAATGCCTCGCATCGGGCGTGCCGGTGATGGCGCTGTTCCCGGTGGTCGACCCGGCACTGAAGACGCCCGACGGCCGCGAAGCGCACAACCCGGAGGGCCTGGTGCCGCGCGCGGTGCGCGAGCTGAAGCGCCGCTTTCCCGAACTGGGCCTGCTCACCGACGTGGCGCTCGACCCCTACACCAGCCACGGCCAGGACGGCCTGCTCGACGACAGTGGCTACATCGTCAACGACACGACGGTCGAGGTGCTGACCCGCCAGGCGCTGCTGCAGGCGGAAGCCGGCGTCGACATCGTCGCACCGAGCGACATGATGGACGGCCGCATCGGCGCGATCCGCAGCGCGCTCGAATCGGCCGGCGCCATCCACACGCGCATCATGGCCTACAGCGCCAAGTACGCCAGCGCGTTCTACGGCCCGTTCCGCGACGCGGTGGGCAGCAAGGGCAACCTCGGCAAGGCCGACAAGAAGGTCTACCAGATGGACCCCGGCAACAGCGACGAGGCGCTGCGCGAGGTGGCGCTGGACATCGCCGAGGGCGCCGACATGGTGATGGTCAAGCCCGGGCTGCCGTACCTGGACATCGTGCGCCGCGTGAAGGACACCTTCCGCGTGCCGACCTTCGCCTACCAGGTGAGCGGCGAGTACGCCATGGTCAAGGCCGCGGCCGCCAACGGCTGGCTCGACCACGACGCGGTGATGATGGAATCGCTGCTCGCCTTCAAGCGTGCCGGCGCAGACGGCGTGCTGAGCTACTTCGCGCTGGACGCGGCGCGGCTGCTGCAGCGCGGCGGCGCGCGGCACGGCGGCTGATGCGCATCTTCCACATCGCCGGCGAGCAGTTCCAGGAGCTGCCCGCCCTGCCCGCGGCGTTGCCGGCGCAGGGCTTCCTGTGGATCGGCAGCGCACGGCGCGAGTTCGAGGTGAACGTGCCCGAACTGCAGGCCACGCTGCAGCGCTGGACGGGCAGCCAGCTCGTCGACCTGCACGTGGCCGACCTGCTGAACAACCAGCTGCCCAGCCGCCACGACTACACCTCGTGGTACGACGTGCTGGTGTTCCGCCGCCTGGCCGCCGGCGTGGGCAGCGCCACCAAGTTCTTCGGCGAGGACCAGGGCACCGCGGCCAGCGCGCGCGAGGCGCTGGCCGCCATCGACACCAGCCCGGTGGGCTTCGCCATCTTCGACCGCGTGCTGATCACCGTGCACCCCACCGACTGCGCGGTGCGCGACCACTTCGCCAGCCGCATGTCCGGCCTGGCCACGCCCGGCGGCGGCGAGCTGCGCGGCGTGTCGCGCCTGCCCACGAGCCCGGCCGAGCTGATGCTGCGCATGGTCAACCACATGGTCGACAGCTACCTCGAGCTGCGCCGCCTGCTGACGCGCCAGTTCACCACGCTGCAGGCCGAGCTGCTGGCGCCGCGCGGCCGCTTCGAGAACTGGCAGGTGCTGCTCGACTCGCGCAACGCGCTGCACCACCTGGAGGACACGTGCGAGGACCAGCGCGCCGCCATCCAGGAGTGGATCGACGCGCTCGACGAATGGCCCGACGACGGCGGCCCCGAGCGCCGGCGCGAGCGCGAGCTGCTGCGCGTGCGCTCGCGCGACGTGCTCGAGCACATCGAGCGTGTGCTCGGCCACGTGCGGCGCCTGGAGCAGAGCGCCGAGACCGCGGTGCAGATGCACTTCTCGGCCATGAGCCACCGCACCAACGACATCATGCGCACGCTCACCGTGCTGACGGCCATCTTCCTGCCGCTGAACCTCATCACCGGCTTCTTCGGCATGAACTTCGACGCCCTGCCGCTCATCCACTCGGCCGACGGCGTGTGGACGGCCTCGGCGCTGATGGCCGCGGTGGCCGTGGTGCTGCTCGTCGTGTTCCGCCGCAAGCGCTACCTGAGCAGCCGTCGGTGAGCGCCCGCGGATCATGGTGGCGCCGGCCGCGCGCCGCGGGGGCCCGGCTGCGATGACGGTCTCGCGACGCCAGCTGTGGGTGCTGGCCGTGCTCACCATCGTGTGGGGCCTGAACTGGCCGGTGATGAAGCTGGGCGTGAGCGGCACCGCGACCGCGCCGTCGCCATATCCGCCGCTGACGTTCCGCGCGCTGTCGATGTGGTTCGGCCTGCCGGTCCTCGGCGCCGCGCTGCTGCTGCTGAAGGTGCCGCTGGCATTGCCGCGTGCCATGACCGGCCAGGTGCTGCGCCTGGCGCTGACCAACATGATGATCTGGCACGTGGTCATCATCCTGGCGCTGCAGCAGCTGAGTTCCGGCCGCTCCGCGGTGCTGGGCTACACGATGCCGGTGTTCAGCGCGTTGTGGGGCTACGCCGTCTTCGGCGACCGGCTGAGCGCCCGCCAGCTGGCGGGCGTGGGCGCCGCGGCGCTGGGCGTGGTGCTGCTGCTGTGGAACGAGTTCGCGCGCATGAGCGGCGCACCGCTGGCCGCCACCGCGGTGCTGGTGGCCGCGTGCATCTGGGCGCTGGGCACGCACCAGCTGCGCCGCGCGTCGCTGGCGGTGCCGCTGCTCACGGTGGTGTTCTGGATGACGGCCGCCACCACGCTGCTGCTCACCGTGCTGGCGCTCGTCTTCGAGCGCGACGCCTGGCGCGCGCCGCCGGCGCCGGTGGCCTGGGCCATCGCCTACAACGCGATCGGCGTCTTCGGCTTCGCCCACGCCGCGTGGTTCTACCTCGCCCGCAGCCTGCCGCCGGTGGCGTCGAGCATCAGCGTCATGCTGATCCCCGTGCTCGGCACCTTCAGCGGCGCCTGGGCGCTGGGCGAGACGCTGGTGTGGCAGGACTGGGCGGCGATGGCGCTCATCGCGGCGGCGATCGCGGCCGTGCTGTTGAAGCGTTAGTTTCCTGCCGCCGCGGCAACCGCCGCGCCGCTACAACGCCCGGTTCCGCGCCAGCGGCGGGTTCTTCGCGAAGTAGCGCCGGATGCCGGTGGCCAGCGCCTCGACGAGCTGCGTGCGGTAGGCCGGGTCGCGCAGCTTGGCTTCTTCCTCGGGGTTGGAGATGAACGCCGTCTCCACCAGGATGCTCGGGATGTCGGGCGCCTTCAGCACGGCGAAGCCGGCCTGCTCGACCTGGCGCTTGTGCAGGCGGCCGACCTTGCCGATGCGCGACAGCACTTCCTCGCCGAGCTTCAGGCTGTCCTTGATCTGCGCCGCGGTGCTCATGTCGGCCATGGCGCGCAGCACCTGGGCGTCCCGCACCTGGGCCACGCTGATGCCGCCGATCTGGTCGGCGGCGTTCTCCTTGTCGGCCAGCCAGCGCGCGGCGCTGCTGCTGGCGCCGCGTGTGGACAGGGCGAAGACGCTGGCGCCGCGCGCCTCGGGGCGGATGAAGGCGTCGGCGTGGATGCTGACGAACAGGTCGGCCTGCACGCGCCGCGCCTTGCGCACGCGTTCGTGCAGCGGCACGAAGAAGTCGGCGTCGCGCGTGAGCATGGCGCGCATGCCGGGCAAGGCGTTGAGCTTGTCGCGCAGCGCCAGGGCGATGGCCAGCACCACGTCCTTCTCGCGCAGGCCGGTGGGGCCGATGGCGCCGGGGTCCTCGCCGCCGTGGCCGGGGTCGAGCGCGACGATGACGAGGCGGTCCACCTTCTGGCGTTCGCTGGCCGTGGGCGGTGCCTGTGGCGGCGGCGCGGGCAGGGCGGGCACGCTGGGCTCGGGTTGCACGGCCGACGCCGACGGCGCGGGCGGTGTCGCGGGCACGCTCGGCAACGACGGTGGCGCCGGCGTCTGCATCGGCATGGCCGGCTTGTCGATGCGCGCGATGAGTTCGCCCAGCGCGTCCTGCACCGCCTGCGCGGCGCGGCGTTCGGCGTCCTCGCGCTCGCGCACCAGGGCCAGCAGCGGGTCCGCTTCCTGCACCGGGTACAGGTCGAAGATCAACCGCTGCTGGTAGGCCGCCACCGGCGCCAGCGTCGACTGCTCGGGCCGCACCGGCTGCTTCAGGTCGAACACCAGCCGCACCACGCGCGGCTGGTACTGGCCGACGCGCACGCGCTCGATGTACGGGTCGTCGGGCCGGACCTTGCCGACCAGCTCGCGCAGCGCCGGGCCGAGCTCGAGGCCGTCGATGTCCACCACCAGCCGCCAGGGCGCTTCGGTCAGGCCGTGGCTGGCCTTGAGTGGTTGGTCGGATTCGATGGTGACGCGGGTGTAGTCCTTGGCCGGCCAGACGCGCACCGAGACGATCGTGGCGGCCAGCCCCGTGCGCCAGGCGACGAAGCCCAGCACCAACGTGCCGCCGATGCGGCCGAGCGCACGCCGCCGCGCGGGCGGTGCCGTCATGCCAGCAGCTCCACGCCGCGCGGCGACAGTGCCTCGGCGCGCACCTCGCGGGCGTCGTCGTCCCGCGGCGTGATCACGAGGCGCAGGTCGGGCACGGGCAGCAGGCCTGCGGCCTTGTCGGGCCATTCGGCGAGCTTGAGCCCGGGCGCGGCGAAGACGTCGCGGAAGCCGGCGTCGGCCCACTCGCGCGCGTCGTCGAAGCGGTAGAAGTCGAAGTGCGAGATGGCCAGCGGGCCGACAGCGTACGGTTCGAGCACGGCGTAGGTGGGGCTTTTGATGCGGCCCTGCACGCCGAGCGCGCGCAGCAGGTGGCGCACGAAGGTGGTCTTGCCGGCCCCCAGCGGGCCGTGCAGTTCGATGCAGGCGTCGGCGATGCCGGGCCGCGCCGCCAGGGCCTCGGCCCACGCCTGGCAGGCAGCCTCGTCGGGCCAATGGACGAGCCGGGTTTCTAGAATCCGATCCTCATGGACAGCGGGGGTCTTCAGGGGCATCGGCTCGATGTCGGGCACGGTGTCGACGAGGCGCTGCTGGTGCGCAGGTTGAAGGGCTGGGCGCACGAGCTGGGATTCTCCCAGATCGCCATCGCCGGCATCGACCTCACCCATGCCGAGGCAGGGCTTGCCGACTGGCTGGCCGCCGGTTTTCATGGCGGCATGGGCTACATGGCGCGCCATGGCATGAAGCGCGCCCGCCCGGCCGAGCTGGTGCCCGGAACGGCCAGCGTGATCACGGCGCGCATGGACTACCTGCCGCGCGATGCGGTCGTTCGCGCGAACGTCCCGCACAGGGCGGCAGACGCCACGACCGCCGGAATGGGGCCGAACGATGCGGTCGATGCCGCCACCGCTGCGGCGCGCTCGCCCGACGCGGCCGCCTTGCCTCCGAGCGCCGACGATTGGATCGCCGTCGAACGCCGGCGCCTGGCCGATCCGCAACAAGCCGTGGTCTCGGTCTACGCCCGTGGGCGGGACTACCACAAGGTGCTGCGTGCCCGCCTGCAGCAGCTGGCCGAGCGCCTCGCCGCGGCGATCGGGCCGTTCGGCCACCGCGTGTTCACCGACTCGGCCCCCGTGCTCGAGGTGGAGCTGGCCGCGCGCGCTGGTCTCGGCTGGCGCGGCAAGCACACGCTGCTCCTCTCACGCGACGCCGGCTCGATGTTCTTCCTGGGCGAGATCTACGTCGACCTGGCACTGCCGCCCGAGGCGCCGGTCGACGCCCACTGCGGCAGCTGCAGCGCATGCATCGTCGCCTGCCCCACGGGCGCCATCGTCGCGCCCCATCGGCTGGATGCGCGGCGCTGCATCAGCTACCTCACCATCGAGCACGACGGGCCCATCGACCCGGCGCTGCGGCCGCTGATGGGCAACCGCATCTACGGCTGCGACGACTGCCAGCTCGCCTGCCCCTGGAACAAGTACGCGCGCCGCTCGACGCTGCCCGACTTCGACGTGCGCACGCCGCTGGCGCAGGCCACGCTGCTCGATCTGTGGCGCTGGGACGAGGCCGAGTTCTGGCGCCGCACCGAAGGCAGCGCCATCCGGCGCATCGGCTACGAGCGCTGGCGGCGCAACCTGGCCGTGGCGCTGGGCAACGCCTGGCGCGAGACGGGCGACGCGGCGATCGCCGATGCGCTTGCCGCGGCGCACGACGGCGCGAGCGCACTCGTTCGCGAACACGTCGAGTGGGCCCTGCGACAACGCGAGGACCGCGCCGCACAATCGCGGCTGGAGGAGGCGGGCAGAACGACATGACCGAAACGCGAGCGTTGCTGCTGACCGACGTGGTTGGCAGCACCGAGCTGACCCGGCAGCTGGGCGACGCCGCGATGGCGCAGCTGTGGGCCGCGCACGACCGCCTGGCGCGCGACCTGCTGCCCGGCTACGGCGGGCGTGAGATCGACAAGACCGACGGCATGCTGCTGATGTTCGAGCGCGCCGCCGACGCTGCCGCCTACGCCCGGGCCTATCACCGCGCGCTGGCCGGCCTGACGCCGCGGCTGGAGGCACGCGCCGGCCTGCACGTGGGCCCGGTGCTGCTGCGCGAGAACCCGCCGGCCGACGTCGCGCGCGGCGCCAAGCCGCTCGAGGTCGAAGGGCTGGCCAAGCCGATGGCGGCGCGCGTGATGTCGCTGGCCGGCGCCGGCCAGACGCTGCTGACCACCGAGGCCCTGGCCGCGCTGGGCGACGGCCACGACTGGCGCGCCGAGTCGCACGGCCACTGGGTGATGAAAGGTGTGGCCGAGCCGGTCGAGGTGTTCGAGATCGGCGATGCGACGACGCGTTTCGCCGCGCCCGCCGACGCTGACAAGGTCTACCGCGTGGTGCGTGTCGGCGACCGCTGGCTGCCGGTGAAGTCGATCGCCAACAACCTGCCGCAGCAGGCCACCACCTTCGTCGGCCGCGAGCGCGAGCTCGACGAGCTCAAGGTGCTGCTCGGCAAGGCGCGGCTGATCACGCTGCTGGGCATGGGCGGCCTGGGCAAGACGCGGCTGTCGCTGCAGGTGGCGGCCGAGACGATGCCGCAGTTTCCCGACGGCGCGTGGTTCGTCGACCTGTCGCCGATCCGCGACCCGGCGCTCGTGGTCGCCGAGGCGGCGCGCGTGCTCGACGTGGCCGAGGAGCCGGGGCGCCCGCTGATCGAGGCGCTGTGCGCGCACCTGCGGCCGCGGCGCCTGCTGCTGGTGCTGGACAACTGCGAGCACCTGGTGGATGCGGCCGGCGACCTCGTCGACGCGCTGCTCAAGGCCGTGCCGCAGCTGCGCGTGATGGCGTCGAGCCGCGAGCCGCTGGACGTGCCGGGCGAGCAGAACTACCCCGTGCACCCGCTGCCGCTGCCCAACGCCGGCGACGGCGTGGCGGCGCTGATGCGCTCGACCGCGGCGCGGCTGTTCGTCGAGCGCGTGCGCCAGCACCGGCCCGACTTCGCCATCGAGGACGACGAGGCCGGCTACGTCGCCGACCTGGTGGCGCGTCTGGAAGGCATCCCGCTGGCGATCGAGCTCGCCGCGGCGCGCATGCGCACGCTCGGCGTGGCCGAGATCAACGCCGCGCTGCGCCAGCGCTTCGACGTGCTCACCGGCGGCAGCCGCCGCCTGCAGGCGCGCCAGCAGACGCTGCGCGCGCTGGTCGACTGGTCGTACGACCTGCTCGGCGCGCATGAGCAGCGGCTGCTCAACCGGCTCGGCGTGTTCGTCGGCGGCTTCGACCTCGCTGCCGCGCAGGCGGTGTGCGGCGCGGAGCCGATCACCGTCGACGAGGTGGAGCCGATCCTCGCCTCGCTCAGCGACAAGTCGCTGCTCATCCGCGAGGCCAGCACCGACGGCGTGCGCTGGCGCATGCTCGACACGATCCGCGAATACGCGGCCGACAAGCTGGCCGCCGGCGGCGAGCACGACGCGGTGGCGGCGCGCCATTGCGCGCACTTCTTCGAGCTCACGCGCAGCGGCAGCCGCGGCCTGGCCGGCGACGAGCAGGCCAGCTGGCTGCGCCGCTTCGAGACCGAGGCCGACAACCTGCGCGCCGCACGCGCGGCGGCCGTCACGGGCCGCGGCATCGACCCGGTGCTGGCGGTGAAGATCGGCGTCAACCTGATGGGCTTCTGGATGCTGCGTGGCCGCGCCAGCGAAGGCCGCGCGGCGCTGCGCGAAGCCATCGCGCTGCCGGCGGTGCAGGCTTCGGATCTGGCGCACGCCTGGGGCCTGTACGCGGCCGCGGGCCTGGCCAGCAGCCAGGGCGAGCACGCCGAGGCGCGGCGCCTGCTCGAACGTTGCCTCGCGCTGCGGCGCGGCCTGGGCAACCCGGTGCAGATCGCCGCCACGCTGTCGACGCTGGCGCTGACGCGGCTGGAAACCGGCGACGCCGAGGGTGCCGCGGCCGGCGAACGCGAGGCGCTGGCGCTGTTCCGCGAGCAGGGCGACCGCGTCGGCGAGGCCATCGGCCACCTGCACCTGGGCCAGATCGCGATGGTGCAGGGCGACGATGCCGCTGCCGCGGGCGAGCTCGAGCAGGCGCGCGCCCTGGCCTGCGCGATCAGCCACCACGAGGTCGAAGGCGAGAGCGAGCGGCTGCTCGGGCAGCTGGCGCTGCTGGCCGGCGACGTGGCCGGCGCGGTGGCGCGCTTCGAGCGCTCGATGCAGGTCTGCCGCGACGCCGGCGACAAGCGCGGCGAGGCGAACGCGCTGCGCTGGTCGGGCAAGGCCGCCCTGCGTGCGGGCTCGCTCATGGTCGCTCGGCAGCAGCTTGGCGAGGCGCTGCGCGCCTTCGACGCCTACGAGATGCGGCAGGACGCGGTGGCCGCGATCGAGGACCACGCCGAACTGGCGTGCGCCCTCGAGCAGGCCGAGCGCGCGCTCGAGCTGGCCGCCGCGGCGACGCAGGCGCGGGCGCGGCTGGCATTGCCCCGGCCGCCGCGCGACGAGCAGCGCTGGCAGGCGCTGCTGACCGCGGCGCGCGCTGGCGTGGCCGAAGCCGATGCGTCCGCCGCCACCGCGCGTGGCCGGCGCTGGGAGATGGTCGAGGCGATCCAGGCGGCGCTGAGTCTGCCGCGGGTGGGGGCGGTGGCGGTGGACGCCTGAGGCAGCGGCGCTGCTGGCGCCTGAAGCGACACGGCGCCCCGTGGGGCGCCGTGTTCGCGTCTGCGATGTCAGCCGCGTCGGCGTCGCCGGCCTGCGCAGATTGCGCCGAGCAGCGCGATGCCGGCAAGGCCGAAGCTGGCCGGCTCGGGAACGGCGAGGCGGGTGAAGACGACGTCGGTGGCGGAAACGCCGGGCGTCACCTCTGCGGGAGTGCATTCGCCCGGTCCGCAAACAGACGAGGTCTGGTACAGGTAGACCGGATCCGACGAGAAGTTGTACGTGATGCCGTAGCCGGGGCCGGCCAGCGCGAGGACGTTCGGGTCGTCCGCCGCCGCCTTGCCGCTTTCCCAGCGCAGGTAGAAGTCCCTGCCGGCAAAGCCGAGGGCCGCCTGCTGCGCCGGGGTGAAGTTGAAGCCCCCGATGAGCCAGCTGTCGACGCCCTTGAGTTCACCGTCCTGGACGTACACGCCCCAGATGTCGTACGGGTTGCCGAGGGCACTCGGGAAGTCGAGGAAGTTCAGCGCGAACGGACCGGCAGGTGACGACTCTGCCACCCGCGCCAGCGTGAGCGAGCCGCCGGTCAGGGTCACGGTGCAGCCGCTGTAGCCGTCGTTGGCCGCCATCCAGCCGGTGCCGGAGAGGCAGGCATCGCTGACGTCGAAGACGTGCGTGCCGCTCCACTCGTAGGTGCCGTCGTTGGGGTCGAAGGTGCCCGTGTAGATCGCTGCGTGGACGGTGGTGGTGGCGGCGACGCCGACCAGGATCTGGCACGCCGCAGCGAGTGTGCGAAGGTTCATCCTGCCCTCTCTCGATTCTTCGAGGCGGCGCCGTATGCAAGCGGCATGCCCGCGAGCCGATGCATCCTCAAGTCGTTGTCGTCGTTCGGCCTCGACTCGAACGGCCCGGCGGCGCGTCGGACCCATGTCAAGCGGGCCGACACGGACACCTGGTGGGGGCTTTCTAGAATCGTCCGGATGCGAGTCCTGCTGGCCTGGGAGATGGGCGGTGCCTACGGCCATGTGATGCGCTATGCCGCGCTGCGCCGGGAACTCGTGGTGCGCGGACACGACGTGACGCTCGCACTGCGCGACCTCACGCATGTGCACACCACCTTCGGCGATGCCGACGTGCCGGTGCTGCAGGCGCCGGTGTTCATGGGCGAGGTCGCCGGCCTGCCCGAGCCCACGGGGCTTGCCGAAACCCTGCTGCGCCAGGGCTTCCTGCATCCGCCGGTGCTGGCGAGCCTCTGCCGGGCTTGGCGCCGGCTGGTGGCGCTGACGCGGCCCGATGTGATCGTGCTCGACAACGCGCCCACGGCCCTTCTGGCCACACGCGGCCTCGGCGTGCCGCGGGTGCAGTTCGGCGATGGTTTCTCGACGCCGCCGGCGACCGAGCCGCTTCCGCCCTATCGCCACTGGAAGCCCGAGCCGATGCGCCTGGCCGACGCCGAGCGCCATGCGCTGGCCGGGGCCAACGCGGCGTTGGCGCTGCTGGGCGAGCCGCCGCTGCCGCGGCTGGCGGCGCTGTTCGAGACCGAGGCGACGATGCTGGCGGCGTACCCGGCGTTCGACCACTACGGCGCACGCGACCCCGGTCTGTACGTGGGGCCGATGGCCGAAGTCGACGGGGGTGTGGCGCCCGACTGGCCGGCGGTCGATGGCCCGCGCGTCTTTGCCTACGTCAAGCCGCTGTCGCGCGACTTCGACGCCGTGCTCGACGCCTTGGCGGCGCTGCCGGTGTCGGTGGTGGTGCACGCCCCGGGCGTGTCCCCAAAACGGCGCATGCGGCACCTGGCCGCCAACATCCGCTTCTCCGAGCCGCCGGTGCGCCTGCGCGACGTGGTGCGCGAGGCGCAGTTCGGCATCTGCCACGCCGGCGTCAACACTGTGCAGGCGCTGGTCGGCGCCGGCATCCCGCTGCTGCTGCTGCCCGAGCACATCGAGCAGATGATGACGGCCCGGCGCGTGGCGCAGGCCGGCGCGGCGATCACCGTCGACTTCGAGAAGCCGCCGCCGGCGTTCCGCACGCTGCTCAGGCGTCTGTTCGCCGAGCCGGCGTTCACGGCCGCCGCGCGCGCACTGGCGCAGCAATGCGCGGGCGACGAGCCCGGGCAGCGCAGCGCGCGCGTCTGCGAGGCCCTGGAGGCGTTGGCGGCGCGCGGTGCAGAGCCGTCTGCCCCGACCTGCGGGTCGACCCGTATGTGATGTCCACATGGCGGACGGTCGACGTGCGGGGCAGTATCGGCGTTTGACGTCCCACGTGATGCCGACCTCTTCACCTGCCACGCACCCCCACCGGCCGACCCTCGGCCTGGGCATCGGCTTCAGACGCCGCGCCCTGCTGCTCGCCGGCTGGACCGCGCCGCTGGCGGCGTTCGCGCAGCGTGCCGCCACCGCGGCCGAAAGCGCGGCCTTCGACCGCCGCGCCCGCGTCGCCGGCAGCGAGCTCGTGCTCAACGGCACCGGCGTTCGCGCGGTGGCCTGGTTCACGGGCTATTCGGCCGGGCTCTACCTGCCCACGCGCGCCGCTTCGCCGGCGCAGGTGCTCGCGCTCGACGGCCCCAAGCGCATCCAGCTGCGCATGCTGCACGACGTGCCGGCGGCCGAGTTCGTCAAGGCCTTCCGCAAGGGCATGCTGCGCAACACCGCACCTGCCGAGCAGCCGCGCCTGTCGTTGCGCATCGAGCGCTTCGCCGGGGTGATCGCCGGCGTTGGCACCGTGAAGAAGGGCGACGTGGTCGACCTCGACTTCGACCCCGGGCGGGGAACGAGCTTCCTGCTCAATGGCACACTGCGCGGCGACGCCATCGAGGGCAGCGACTTCTACGCCGCCCTGCTGCGCAGCTTCGTCGGCGAGCGCCCCTACGACGACAAGCTCAAGGCCGGCCTGCTCGGCCAGGCCACCGGCTGACGCCGCTTCATCCCTCGACGATTCCAGCACGACACGGAGACCATCCCGCCATGCGACTGCCCTTCAGCCCTGCCATCGCCATCGCCAGCCTCGTGCTCGCCGGCGTCGTCGCGCCTTCGTCGGCGCTCGCCCAGGCCTTCCCGGCCAAGCCCGTGCGGCTGGTGGTGCCCTTCGCGCCCGGCGGCACCACGGACATCATCGCCCGCATCGTCAGCGAGCGCATGGCCACCACGCTGGGCCAGCAGGTGCTGGTGGAGAACAAGGCCGGCGGCGGTGGCTCGGTGGGCGCGCTCGAACTGATCAAGTCCACGCCCGACGGCCACGTGCTGGGCATGGCCACGGTGTCGACGACGGCCGCCAACCCGGCGATCAACACCAAGATCGGCTACAACCCGCTGACCGACTTCACGCCCATCATCAACATCGCGGCCACGCCCAACGTGATCGCGGTGCACCCCAGCTTCCCGGCCAAGGACTACCGCGCCTTCGTCGCCGAGCTGAAGAAGAACCCCGGCAAGTACAGCTACGCCAGCAGCGGCACCGGCGGCATCGGCCACCTGCAGACCGAGCTGTTCAAGAGCCTGGCCGGCGTGTTCATGACCCACATCCCGTACCGCGGCGCGGGCCCGGCGCTGAACGACACGGTGGCCGGCCAGGTGCCCATCATCTTCGACAACCTGCCCTCGGCGCTGCCGTTCATCAAGGACGGCCGGCTGATCCCCATCGTGGTGGCCGCGCCGCAGCGCCTGGCGCAGCTGCCCAACGTGCCGACGTTCAAGGAAGTGGGCCTGGAGCCGGTGAACCGCATGGCCTACTACGGCATCGCCGGCCCCAAGGGCATGCCGCGCGACGTGGTCGAGAAGGTCTCGGCCGCGGCCCGCAAGGCGCTCGAGGACGGCAACGTGCGCAAGCGCATCGAGGACACCGGCTCGCTGATCGTCGCCAACACGCCCGAGCAGTTCGCCGCGCAGATCAAGGCCGAGTTCGACGTCTACAAGGCCGTGGTCGACAAGCAGGGGCTCAAGCTCGACTGAGACCCGGTCGGCCCGCGCCGCGCCGCGCCCGAGCGCGGCGCGCGCCGGGCACCCCGACGACACGGCGGCGATCGACGCCTTCGTCGACGCGCTGTGGATCGAGGACGGCCTGGCCAGCCTGACGCTGGCCGCCTACCGCCGCGACCTCGCGCTCTACGCCGCCTGGCTGCGCGAGCACGAGGGCCGCGGCATCGACAGCACGCTCGAGCGCGACCTGCAGGCCTACATGGCCGCGCGCCACGCCGCCACGCGCGCCACCACCGCCAACCGCCGGCTGGTGGTCTTCAAGCGCTACTTCCGCTGGGCGCTGCGCGACAACCGCATCACCGCCGACCCCACGCTGCGCCTGCTGGCCGCGCGCGCGCCGATGCGGCTGCCCGGCAGCCTGAGCGAAGCCCAGGTGGAGGCGCTGCTGGCCGCGCCGGACACCGCCAGCCCGCTCGGCCTGCGCGACCGCACGATGCTCGAGCTGATGTACGCCAGCGGCCTGCGCGTGAGCGAGCTGGTCACGCTCAAGAGCGTGCACCTGGGCCTGGCCGAAGGCGTGGTGCGCGTGCTGGGCAAGGGCAGCCGCGAGCGCCTGGTGCCCTTCGGCGACGAGGCCCGCGACTGGCTCGAGCGCTACGCGCGCGAGGCCCGGCCGCAGATCCTGGCCGGCCGCACGAGCGAGGCGCTCTTCGTCACCCGGCGCGGCGAGCCGATGACGCGGCAGATGTTCTGGAAGCTGGTCAAGCGCCACGCGCTGCAGGCCGGCATCGAGGCGCCGCTGTCGCCGCACACCTTGCGCCACGCCTTCGCCACGCACCTGCTGAACCATGGTGCCGACCTGCGCGCGGTGCAGATGCTGCTGGGCCACGCCGACATCGGAACGACCACGATCTACACCCACGTGGCACGCGAGCGCTTGCGGGTGCTGCACCAGAAGCATCACCCGCGGGGTTGATCGCGCGGGGCTGCTGCACGGGTCTCGGGCGGCTGGCGGCGTGTCGAAAGAAAAAGCCGGCCCGGGGCCGGCTTTCGAGGCGACGCGGCGATGCCGCTGCGATCAGAAGTTGTGCCGCACGCCCACGGCCAGCGAACTGAAGTCGGTCTTGCGGCCCGTGGTGGCGATGCCGAAGACGTTGCTGCCGTAGATGTTGGCCGCGCCGTCGTTCAGCTTGGTGTAGAAGGCGAACGCCTTGGTGCGCTTGCTCAGGTTGTAGTTGTAGCCCACGGTCCACTGCGTGGCGTCGCTGTCGGCCACGCGGCTGTAGTCGCCGGCGCGGCCCACGTTCAGGTGCAGTTCGTTGCTGCCGAAGTTGTAGGCGAACGAACCGCGGTACGAGGTGCGCGTGCCCAGGCCCGGGCCCCAGCCGTCCTCGTCGCGCTGCACCAGCGCGCCGACCACGAAGGCGCCGAACTCGTACAGCACGCTGGCGGCGAACTGGTTGGCGTCGGACGACTTCTCGTAGCCCAGGCCCACGTGCAGCGGGCCGTTGCCGTAGTTCAGCGCCGCTTCCCACTGGCGCGGACCCTGGCCCTCGCCGGCGAGCACCGCCGCTTCCATCGTCAGGCCCTTGACGAACTCGGGCGTGCGGTAGGCGATCTTGTTGCGGTTGCGCGTGAGGTAGGCGTACAGGGCGTCGCTGGAGGTGCCCGTGTCGTGGTTGTGCATGCTGATGTAGTCGGCCGTGGCGTAGTAGGCCTCGCTGGTGAAGTTGCCCAGGCGCAGCATGCCGAAGCCGCCCGAGAGGTTCACCTCGCTCTGGCGCGCCCAGAACTGCGTCTGGCTCTGCGTGCCGGTGTCGACGTTGAAGCCGTGCTCGAGCTGGAAGCCGGCGCGCAGCCCGCCGCCCAGGTCTTCCGAGCCCTTGAAGCCGATGCGCGACGCGTTGTTCTGCAGCACCTTGAGCTTGCGGCCGTTGAAGTCCTGCTGCTCGGCGCTGGCGTTCAGGCGCCCGTAGAGGGTGACGCTGCTCTGCGCCAGGGCGGCGCCGCCCAGGGCGAGCAGGGCCAGGGCGATCACGGTCTTGTTCATGGGATGTCCTCGCTGGATGGTTGTGGCGCGCAGCGGGGGCGACGGTGCGGCCCTGCTGCGACGAGGGTCAGTCTATAGGCCGGATTCGTGAAAACCCGGTGCACGCACGCTCGACCGAGCCGGATTCATCGTGCGGCGCAGCATTTGCGCAACACTCCGGGCGCAGGGTGGGCGTCAGCGCCCGCGCAGGTGCGCCGGCGCTTCCAGCCGCTTGGCCAGCAGCGACAGCGTCAGCGTCAGCACGAGGTAGATGGCCGAGATGGCCAGGTACGGTTCCCAGTAGCGGGCATAGGCGCCCGCCACGGTGCGCGCCGCCAGGGCGAGTTCGGCCAGGCCGATGGCCGACACCAGCGACGAATCCTTGATCAGCGTGACGCCTTCGTTCACCAGCGCCGGCACCATGCGCCGGAAGGCCTGCGGCAGCACGACGTAGCGCATGGCCTGGGCGTGCGTCAGCCCCACGCTGTAGGCGGCCTGCGTCTGGCCGCGGTGGATGCTCTGGATGCCGGCGCGGAAGATCTCGCTGATGTAGGCGCCGGCGTTGAGGCTCAGCGCCACGCAGCCCGAGAAGAAGGCGCCGTGCTCCTGGCGGAAGGTGCGCGCCGCCTCGCCGGCCAGCAGCAGGCCGTGGTCGGGGTGCACCAGCGTGGGCATCAGCGCGAAGTGCACCAGCAGGATCTGCACGAACAGCGGCGTGCCGCGGAAGAAGGTGACGTAGGCGAGCGTCACCGCGCGCGCCAGCGTCAGCAGCATGCGGCCGAACGCGCTTCGCGGCGCGGGCCCGTCGGCCGAGGTGGAGACGAGGCCGAAGACGATGCCCAGCACCAGCCCCACGCCGATGGCCACGAGCGTGAGCTTGATCGTCATCCACACGCCGCTCGCGAACAGCGGCGCGTAGCCGGCGAGGATCTCCCAGCGAAGATCCATCAGCCGGCCTGTCGGTCGCGCGCGGCGCCCGGATCGTTCAGCGTGACGCCGCGCTCGCCGGCGCGGCGGCGGCGCCGCCGGCGGCAGGCGCCTGGCCGAAGTACTTGGCGTAGATGCGGTCGTAGGTGCCGTCGGCCTTGATGTCGGCCAGGCCCTTGTTCAGCTTGGCCAGCAGCTCGGTGTTGCCCTTCTTCACCGCGATGCCGTACTGCTCGGGCACGAACTCGGCGTCGGCGACGGTCTTGAACTTGCCGCCCGGGTTGTTGGCCACGTAGTGGATGACCACCCCGTTGTCGGCCACCACGGCGTCGACGCCGCCCGACTCCAGCTCCTTCAGCGCCAGCGGGGTCGACTCGAAGCGCTTGATGTTGGTGTTGGTCTTGCCCAGCAGCTTGGTCACGGCCTCGTCGCCGGTGGTGCCGGTCTGCACGCCCACCTTCAGGCGCTTCAGGTCGGCGAACTTGGCGACCTTGCTGTTCTCGCGCACGGCGATGAGTTGCTGCGCATCGAAGTACGGGTCGGTGAAGTCCATCGTCTGCTTGCGCTCATCGTTGATCGTCACCGCCGAGACGACCATGTCACGGTCGCCCTGACCGAGCGCGTTGAAGATGCCTTCCCAGGGCGTGTTGACGAACTTGACCTCGATGCCGGCCTTCTGCGCGATGGCCTGTGTGACCTCGATGTCGAAGCCGACGATCTCGCCCTTCTCGTTCTGGCTCTCGAACGGCGCGTAGGCCGCGTCGGTGCCCACCACGTAGACCTTCGCCGGGGCCGGCGCCGATGCCACGGGCGTGGGCGCGGCCGGGGCCGGCGCTTCCTTCTTGCCGCAGGCGGCCAGCAGCAGGCCGGCGGCGGCCAGGCCGGCGATCTGCAGGAATCGGCGAGTGCGGATCAGCGTCGTCGTCATGGGTCTTGTTCGAGTGGTGGAGGGGTCGTCGAAGGCGGGCAGTGTAATGCCCACTTTCGCACGCTTCCCACCCGCGCAGGACCGGTCGACGGGCTGCGGCACCGGGCACGGCCACAGCAGCTGCAGCACGGGCGGCGTGCGCCGATGCGCGCCGCCGCCGTGCCGCGCGTCAGTTGCCGCGCAGCCGCCCTTCCTGCGGCACCGGCAGCATGATGCCGCGCAGGGCGGTGGCGACGCCGCGGGCGCCGGTGATGACGTGCACCACGTCGTGCAGCACCACGATGCGACCGTCGCTGGCGCGGGCGCGGTACTGGAAGTCGTGGTCGAGGCACTGGCCGGTGGCCAGCGCGCAGTAGGCGATGGCGTCGTCCTGGTCGTCGGGGTGCACGATGGTGCGGGCCCAGAAGCCGTCCTCCTTCCAGCGCGCCACCGGGTAGCCGAGCACGCGTTCGGCCTGCTCGCTGACGAAGTTGAACTGGAAGGTCTGCGGGTCGCCCTGCCAGACGATGGCGTCCAGGTCCGGCAGCAGGCGCGCGGCACGCTCGGCCACCTGCTCGACGCCGTCGTGCGGGCTGCCGAACACCGGCGCCAGGCGCTCGGCGAGGCGGCGGTTGTCGGCGAGGAGCTCGACCCGGAGCTTGGTGCTGTGCATGAAGGACCTTCGAGCCTCGTGTTGGTTGCGGTGGCCGGCTCGGCAGGCGCGGGCGCGTTCCCGTTCCGGGCGTACGTCCCTTATACCCGGTCGACGGAGCCGCCGGCCGAAAGCCCGCCCAGCGACTCGATTTCCTCGGCGCTGAAGCCCGCCGCGGCGCGCGCTTCGAGGTTGAACGGCGGCTTGGGACGCGGCGCACCGTGTCGTGCCGCCAGCGCGGCGGCATGGGCCACCGGCTCGAGGCCGTCGCGCGCGCACAGCCAGCGGTACCAGCGGTTGCCGATGGCGACGTGGCCCACCTCGTCGCGCAGGATCACGCCCAGGATCTCGGCGGCGCGCAGGTCGCCGGCCTTGCGCAGCCGGGCCTGCATCGGCGGGGTGGCGTCGAGCCCGCGCGCTTCCAGCGTGCGCGGCACCAGCGCCATGCGGGCGATGGCGTCGCCGGCGGTCTTCTCGGTCATCGCCCACAGGCCGTCGTGGGCGTCGAAGTCGCCGTAGCCGTGGCCGAGCGTCGCCAGGTGGTCGGCGAGCAAGGTGAAGTGCTGCGCCTCCTCGGCGGCGACCTGCGCCCAGTCGCGGTAGTACGCCTCGGGCAGGCCGGCGAAGCGCCACACCGCATCCAGCGCCAGGTTGATGGCGTTGAACTCGATGTGCGCCACCGCGTGCAGCAGCGCCGCGCGGCCCGCCGCGCTGCCCGCGCCGCGCTGCGGCACCTGCTGCGGCGGCACGAGCCGCGGGCGCGCCGGCCGCCCGGGCAGCGGATGGCCGAGTGGCGGCTGCAGCACGGCCTCGGTGTCCACGGGCCACGCAGCCACGGCAAGCGCCAGCGCCGCAGCGGCCTTGCGCGCCGGCTCGGCGATCAGCAAGGCCTCGAGGGCAGCGCGTCGAAGCTCCATCCATAGAATTGTCGCTTTGACCGGAGGCCCGCTTGGCCATCTACCAGCTGGGCGACGACAGCCCCGAGATCGCCCCCGACGCCTGGGTGGCCGAGAGCGCGCAGGTCATCGGCCGGGTGCGCCTGCTGCCCGGCGCCAGCGTGTGGTACGGCGCCGTGCTGCGCGGCGACAACGAGTGGATCACCATCGGCGCGCGCAGCAACGTGCAGGACGGCAGCGTGCTGCACACCGACATGGGGTCGCCGCTGGAGATCGGCGACGACGTCACCATCGGCCACCAGGTGATGCTGCACGGCTGCAGCATCGGCGAAGGCAGCCTCGTCGGCATCCAGGCCGTGGTGCTGAACGGCGCGCGCATCGGCCGGCAGTGCCTGGTGGGTGCAGGCGCCATCGTCACCGAAGGCAAGGCGTTTCCCGACCACAGCCTGATCCTCGGCGCGCCGGCCAAGGTGGTGCGCGAGATCACGCCCGAGCAGGCCGCGCGGCTGCGCCTGGGCGCCGAGCACTACGTGCACAACGCCCAGCGGCACGCCCGCGGGCTGCGTCGCATCGGCTGAACGCCGTCGGCTTGAAGGCATCGATCCGATGAGCGAGCTCACCAAGTTCCTGTTCGAAGGCCTGCCCCTGCGCGGCGTGTTGGTGCGCCTGACCGATGGCTGGCGCGAGCTGCTGCAGCGCCGCGCCGACAACGGCGACAAGGGCGACAAGGGCGCCTACCCCGCGCCCGTGCGCAGCCTGCTGGGCGAGATGACGGCCGCCGGCCTGCTGATGCAGGCCAACATCAAGTTCAACGGCGCGCTGGTGCTGCAGATCTCCGGGGACGGGCCGGTGAAGCTGGCGGTGGCCGAGGTGCAGCCCGAGTTCAGCTTCCGCGCCACGGCCACGCTCGTCGGCGAGGTGCCGGCCGACGCACAGCTCGAAGCGCTGGTGAACGTGCACGGCCAGGGCCGCTGCGCCATCACGCTCGACCCGCGCGACAAGCTGCCCGGCCAGCAGCCCTACCAGGGCGTGGTGCCCCTGCATGGCGACCAGCGCGAGCCGCTGCAGCAGGTGGCGCAGGTGCTCGAGCACTACATGCTGCAGAGCGAGCAGCTCGACACCCGACTCGTGCTCGCGGCCGACGACGACGTGGCCGCCGGCCTGCTGATCCAGCGCCTGCCCGTGGAGGGCGAAGGCAACCTCGAGGGCCAGCCGCAGGGCCGGCGCAACGAGGACACGATCGGCGTCGACGAGGACTTCAAGCGCATCGCCATGCTGGCGGCCACGCTCACGCGCGAGGAGCTGCTGACGCTGACGCCAGAGCGCATCCTGCACCGCTTGTTCTGGGAAGAGACGGTGCGCGTCTTCGAGTCACCGCAGCCGCGCTTCGCCTGCACCTGCTCGCGCGACCGCGTGCGCGGCATGCTGCGCGGCCTGGGGCGCGAGGAGAGCGACAGCCTGATCGAGGAGCGCGGCTTGGTCGAAGTGGCGTGCGAGTTCTGCGGCCGCCAGTACCGCTTCGACGCGGTGGACGTGGGCGAGCTGTTCACGCCCGGCCGCGACCAGCCACCGGGCAGCGGCAGCGTGCAGTAGCGCGAGCGGTGAGCGCGCGCGAGGCGGCGCTCAGCGCGCCGCGCCGCGGTGCAGCGCGCGTTCGCAGTCCGGGTCGTCGCACAGCTCGCAGCGCCAGGGCCGCGCCGCGGGCTCGGCGTTGCGCTGCGCCAGGCGCGTGAAGAGGCCGCTGCCGCCGACGCCGCGTGCGCGCAGCAGCGGCGCCAGCGCGTCCAGCGCAGCCTCGAGCCGGCGTTCGCCGGCGCCGGCGATGCGCGCCCACGGCAGCCCGTGCGTCACGAGCAGCTCGACCACGATGTCGTCCACCGGCGCCTGCACGTGCGGGCCTTCGCGCATCAGGCCGTCGGCCACCCAGGGGATGTCGATGGCGGTGACGAGTGTCAGCGCCATCGTGCCGTGCAGTTCGATGGCCAGGCCGTCGAGCGAGCGGTCGTCGAACAGCAGGCGGCTGTAGGCTGCCGTCATCAGCGCCGTGGTGTCGCAGACCACGACATCGTGGCTGGCCGCGGCGGCCTCGATCATGGCGTGCTGCTCGCGTGCGATGGCGGCCTGCTCGTCGGGCCAGGGCGTGCGGTCGCGCTCGGTGCACCACTGGCGCAGGTGCTCGGGCACCCAGGTCGTGGCCAGGCCGGTGTCGGCGGCGAGGCGCTCGGCCAGGGCTGCGGCGAGCGTCGTCTTGCCGGTGCTTTCGGCGCCGACGATGGCGATGCGCAGCGGCATCGACGTCGCGCTCTCAGCCATGCGCGCGCCCCAGCAGCCGCAGCCAGCGTCGCCAGCCCATCAGTGCCAGCACGGTGAACAGCGCGTACAGCAGCACCGTGAGCCACAGGCCCTTGATCGCGAAAAGGGCGACGCTCACGACGTTGACCGCCACCCACACCGGCCAGTTCTCGACGCGCTTGAGCCCCAGGAGAATCTGACCGGTGATGCTGCCCACGGTGGGCAGCGCGTCGAGCCAGGGCACGTCGCTGTCCGTCGTGCGCGCCAGCACCAGCGCCAGCAGCGGCCAGGCAGCGACCGTGGCCCCCGCCACCAGCCAGCGCTGGCGCGGCGTCAGCTGCCGCACCACCAGCGCCTCGACGGCAGCGTCGCCGCCACGGCCGCGCAGCCACTGGCGCCAGCCCCAGACGGCCACGGCGATGAACACGAACTGCAGCGCCGCTTCGCCGTACAGGCGGCTGTCGGCGAAGAGCAGGGCGTAGATCAGCGAGCTGCCCATGGCCAGCGGCCAGGCAATCGGATGGACGCGGAAGTTCGCCAGCACCATGGCCACGGCCATCGCGAAGGCGACGATCTCGGCCCACGTGACCGGGCTGCCCCACAGCGTGAAGGCGGCGGCCAGCAGCGGCCGCGCCGCGTGCAGCACGGCGTCGATCATGGGTGTCGTGGACGACGGGGCAGGGCGCTCAGGGCTTGCGCGGCGCCACCTGCACCAGGATCTCGTCGGGCTTGACCATGCCGAGTTCGGCGCGCGCCTTCTCCTCGACCATCTCGAGCCCTTCCTTCAGGTCGGCCACCTCGGCGGCGATGCGCGCATTGCGCTCGCGCGCCGACACGTTGGCCGTGCGCTGGGCTTCGAGCTGCTGGTGCAGGCTCATCACGTAGGGCAGGTTGCCCTTGCCGAACCACAGGTCGGCCTGCACCACCGCCAGCAGCGCCGCCAGGACGATCGTGGCCCAGCGCACGGGCGGCCGCGGCTGCTTCAGCGCAGGTTGTAGAAGGCCGAGCGGCCCGGGTAGCTGGCGACGTCGCCCAGGTCTTCCTCGATGCGCAGCAGCTGGTTGTACTTGGCGATGCGGTCGCTGCGGCTCATCGAGCCGGTCTTGATCTGCATCGCGTTGCTGCCCACCGCGATGTCGGCGATGGTCGAGTCCTCGGTCTCGCCGCTGCGGTGGCTGATGACGGCGGTGTAGCCGGCGCGCTTGGCCATCTCGATGGCGGCGAAGGTCTCGCTGAGCGTGCCGATCTGGTTGATCTTGATGAGGATCGAGTTGGCGATGCCGCGCGCGATGCCCTGCTCGAGGATCTTGGTGTTGGTGACGAACAGGTCGTCGCCCACGAGCTGCACCTTGTGCGCGAGCTTCTCGGTCAGCATCTTCCAGCCGTCCCAGTCGCCCTCGTGCATGCCGTCCTCCACGCTCACGATGGGGTAGCGGTCGCACCAGGTGGCGAGCATGTCGCTCCACTCTCCGGCGCTGAGCACGCGGCCTTCGCCTTCCAGGTGGTACTGGCCGTCCTTGAAGAACTCGCTGGCGGCGCAGTCAAGGCCGATGGCGATCTGCTCGCCCGGCGTGTAGCCCGCCTTGTCGATGGCCTCCAGGATGAGCTGGATCGCCGCCTCGTGGTTGGGCACGTTGGGGGCGAAGCCGCCTTCGTCGCCCACGCTCGTGGGCATGCCGCGGCCGTCGATGATCTTCTTGAGCGCGTGGAACACCTCGGCGCCGTAGCGCACCGCCTCGCGGAAGCTGGGTGCGCCCACGGGCAGGATCATGAACTCCTGCAGGTCGAGGTTGTTGTTGGCGTGCGCGCCGCCGTTGATGACGTTCATCATCGGCACCGGCATGCTCATGCGGCCCATGCCGCCGAAGTAGCGGTACAGCGGCAGGCCCGACTCCTCGGCCGCGGCGCGCGCCACCGCCATGCTCACCGCCAGCGTCGCGTTCGCGCCCAGCCGGCCCTTGTTATCGGTGCCGTCGAGGTCGACCAGCGTCTTGTCGAGGAAGGCCTGCTCGGAGGCGTCGAGCCCGAGCACGGCCTCGCTGATCTCGGTGTTGATGTGCTCCACCGCGCGCAGCACGCCCTTGCCGAGGTAGCGAGATGCGTCGCCGTCGCGCAGTTCGATGGCCTCGCGGCTGCCGGTGGAGGCGCCCGAGGGCACCGCAGCGCGGCCCATGGTGCCGGACTCCAGCAGCACGTCGCACTCGACGGTGGGGTTGCCCCGGCTGTCCAGGATCTCGCGGCCGACGATGTCGACGATGGCGCTCATGCGTGTCCTCTTGTTCTGCTGATGGTTCGGATGTGGGAGGGTCCCCGGCAGGATCAGACCGGCTGGTCCACGCCTTCGACGAGCACCATGTTGAAGCACGCCGTCGCGCCCTGGCGCAGCGCGCGCGCCGCGGTGTAGGCCGGGCTGTCGTACATGGCCTTGGCAGCCTCGAAACTGGGGTAGCGCAGCACCGTCATGCGCGGCGGCTGCCAGTCGCCTTCCAGCACCGCCATGCGCCCGCCGCGCACCAGGTACTCGCCGCCGAAGCTCTTCACGACTTCGGGCGCCGCGGCCATGTAGCGCTTGAAGGTTTCGGGATCGGTGATGTTGGATTCGACGATGAGGTAGGCGGCGGGCATGGCGGGTCCTTCGTTCTTCGGTGTTCAGCAGCTGAAGTCGTTCTCGAGCAGCGGCTGCTGCTTGACCACGCGGTCCAGCGCGACGAGCTGTTCCAGCAGCGCGCGCATGTGCCTGAGCGGCACGGCGTTCGGTCCGTCGGAGAGCGCGTTGGCCGGATCCGGGTGCGTCTCCATGAACAGCCCGGCGACGCCGACGGCGACCGCGGCACGGGACAGCACCGGCACGAACTCGCGCTGTCCGCCCGAGCTGGTGCCCTGGCCGCCGGGCAGCTGCACGCTGTGCGTGGCGTCGAACACCACCGGCGCGCCGGTCTCGCGCATGATCGCGAGCGAGCGCATGTCGGAGACGAGGTTGTTGTAGCCGAAGCTCGCACCTCGTTCGCAGGCGAGGAAGACGTCGTCGGCCAGGCCCTTCTCGCGCGCGGCGGCGCGTGCCTTGTCGATGACGTTCTTCATGTCGTGCGGCGCGAGGAACTGGCCCTTCTTGATGTTGACCGGCAAGCCGGCCTGCGCCACGGCGCGGATGAAATCCGTCTGGCGGCACAGGAAGGCCGGCGTCTGCAGGACGTCGACCACCTGCGCCACCTGGGCGATCTCGGCTTCGCCGTGCACGTCGGTGAGCACCGGCACGCCGAGTTCACGCTTGACCTTGGCCAGGATCTCGAGGCCCTTGGCCATGCCCGGGCCGCGGAAGCTGGTGCCGCTGGAGCGGTTGGCCTTGTCGTAGCTGCTCTTGAAGATGAACGGGATGCCGAATTCGGCCGTGATCTCCTTGAGCTGCCCGGCCACGTCGAGCTGCAGCTGCTCGCTCTCGACCACGCAGGGGCCGCTGATGAGGAAGAAGGGCTTGTCGAGGCCGACGTCGAAACCGCAGAGCTTCATGGCAACGTCCGCCGGCCGTCAGGCCACGGCTTTCACGGGCTCGCCGCGCTGCGCCTGGTGCTGCAGTGCCGCCTTGACATAGCTGTTGAACAGCGGGTGACCGCCCCAGGGCGTGCTCTTGAACTCGGGGTGGAACTGCACGCCGACGAACCATGGGTGCACCTCGCGCGGCAGCTCGATCATCTCGGTGAGCTTCTCGCGCTGCGTCAGCGCGCTGATCGTCAGCCCGGCCTGCTGCAGCCGCTCGAGGTAGTTGACGTTGGCTTCGTAGCGGTGGCGGTGGCGTTCGGTGACCACCGGGCCGTAGATGTCGTGCGCCAGCGTGCCGGGCTTGACGTCGGAGCTCTGCGCGCCCAGGCGCATGGTGCCGCCGAGGTCGGAGCTGGCGCTGCGCGTCTGGATGCTGCCGTCGCGGTCCTGCCACTCTTCGATGAGCGCGATCACCGGGTCGGCGCAGCCGGGTTCGAACTCGGTGCTGTTGGCCTGCGGCAGGCCGGCGACGTGGCGCGCGTATTCGATCGTGGCGACCTGCATGCCCAGGCAGATGCCGAGGTAGGGCACGCGGTTCTCTCGCGCGAACTGCGCCGCGAGGATCTTGCCTTCGATGCCGCGCTTGCCGAAGCCGCCCGGCACCAGGATGGCGTCGAAGCGCGCCAGTTGCGCCACGCTCTCGCGCGACAGCGTCTCGGCGTCGACGTACTCGATGTCGACGCGCGCGTGGTTGTGGATGCCGGCGTGGCGCAGCGCCTCGTTCAAGCTCTTGTACGAGTCCGACAGCTCGGTGTACTTGCCCACCATGGCGATGCGCACGAGGTGCTGCGGGTGCTCGACCTCGCTGACCAGCGTGTCCCAGCGGCGCAGGTCGGCCGGACGCGTGAGCAACTGCAGCTTCATGCAGATGAGCTCGTCGAGGCCCTGCTCGTGCAGCAGGCGCGGCACCTTGTAGATGGTGCTCACGTCCTGCATGCTGATCACGCCGTGCTGCGGCACGTTGGTGAACAGGCTGATCTTCTCGCGCTCGTCGTCGGGGATGGGCCGGTCGGCGCGGCACAGCAGCGCGTCGGGCTGGATGCCGATCTCGCGCAGCTTCTGCACCGTGTGCTGCGTGGGCTTGGTCTTCAGCTCGCCGGCGGCGGCGATGAAGGGCACGTAGGTCAGGTGCACGAAGGCGCTGTTCGACGGGCCCATGCGCAGGCTCATCTGGCGCACGGCTTCCAGGAAGGGCAGGCTCTCGATGTCGCCCACCGTGCCGCCGATCTCGACGATGGCCACGTCCAGCCCCTCGGCGGCGCCGCGCTTGACGAACTCCTGGATCTCGTTGGTGACGTGCGGGATCACCTGCACCGTCTTGCCGAGGTAGTCGCCGCGCCGCTCCTTCTCGAGCACGCTCTTGTAGATCTGGCCGGTGGTGAAGTTGTTCGCGCGCTTCATGCGCGTGGTGATGAAGCGCTCGTAGTGGCCGAGGTCCAGGTCGGTCTCGGCGCCGTCGTCGGTGACGAACACCTCGCCGTGCTGGAACGGGCTCATCGTGCCCGGATCCACGTTGAGGTACGGGTCGAGCTTGATGAGGGTGACCTTCAGGCCGCGCGACTCGAGGATGGCCGCGAGCGATGCTGCCGCGATGCCCTTGCCCAGCGAGGACACCACGCCGCCGGTCACGAAGACGAACTTGGTCATGACGTGCAGCGCCCGCGGCAGGTGCCACGAACGCTGTGGTGGTAAAGCGCGATTATAGGCAGCCACCCTGCGCGGCCCTGCTGCCGCCGCGGCTGGTGAAAGCCCGCGCCGGCGGGCGCGCAGGGGCTGCCGCGACAATGCGCCGATGCCCGTCTCAGCGCCTTCCGCCACCGGTCCGCAGCGCATCGTCTGCCTCACCGAGGAGACCACCGAGTGGCTCTACCTGCTGGGCGAGGACGCGCGCATCGTCGGCATCAGCGGCTACACCGTGCGCCCGCCGCGGGCCCGCGCCGAGAAGCCGCGGGTGTCCGCCTTCCTCAGCGGCAAGGTCGACCGGATCGTCGCGCTCGAGCCCGATCTCGTGATCGGCTTTTCCGACATGCAGGCCCAGCTGGCCGACCAGCTCATCCGTGCCGGGCTCAACGTGCTGGTGACCAACCAGCGCAGCGTGGCCGAGATCGTCGCCACGCTGCGCCTGGTGGCGACGCTGGTGGGCGCCGGTGATCGCGCGGCGGCCTGGATCGCCCGCTGCCAGGCCCGCCACGCCGCCATCGCCGCCGCAGCCGCGGCCTGGCCGCGCCGGCCGCGCGTCTACTTCGAGGAGTGGGACGAGCCGATGATCAGCGCCATCCGCTGGGTGTCCGAGCTGGTGGCGCTGGCCGGCGGCGACGACGTCTTCCCCGAACTGGCTGCCATGCCGATGGGCCGCGACCGGATCGTCGCCGACCCGCTGGAGCCGGCGCGGCGTGCGCCCGACGTGATCGTGGGCTCGTGGTGCGGCAAGAAGTTTCGCCCCGAGCGCGTGGCGGCACGCGCCGGCTGGGGCGAGGTGCCCGCGGTCCGCGGCGGCTGGCTGCACGAGGTGAAGTCGTGCGACATCCTGCAGCCCGGCCCGGCGGCGCTGACCGACGGGCTGGAGCAGTTGCACGCGATGTTCGGCCGCTGGGCCGGCGCGCAGCCCGTCCCCGACCGCCTGCCGGCCTGATCAGCCGGCTGCGCGCGCGCGCCCCCGCGCTGCGCCGAGCCGCACGCGCGCACGTGCGCCGCCGCCGTGCGGCTTGGACGCCGGCGCTGCAGTTCGGCATCACGCCGGCGCCGTTCGTCGCACGGGGCTCGCGCGCCGCGGCGGCGTTGCCGAAGATGCAGCCATCGGTGAAGTGCACCGACGACCAAACGGCCCAGGAGCCCGCCATGCAAGCCCGCCTCGTTCATCGCAGCCTGTCGTTCTGCCTCGCCGCCGTGCTGACGCTGGCGATGCTGGGCGGCATCGACCACCTGGCGTCGCCGCACGACGCCGCCGCGCCGCAATGGGCGCAGAACACGGCGGTGCGCGCGTGATCGGCGTGTCGTGCGCGCTCGTCCGAGGAGCCGGCCGGTGAACGGCGTGCTGCTCGCGGTGGCGTGGTGCGTGCTGCTCGTGCTGTGCTGGCCGCTCGCGCTGCTGGTGCTGGTGGCCGCGCCGCTCCTCTGGCTGCTGTGGCTGCCGTTCAAGCTGCTCGGCCTGTTCATCGGCGCGGTGTTCGCGCTGCTGGGTGCGCTCCTGATGCTGCCCGCGCGCCTGCTGGGTTGGCGCAGCTGACGCAGCCGACCCAGGCGCGGCGCCGCTAGAAGATCCCCAGCCGCTTGCGCCGCACCGACCAGACACTGATGCGCCTGCCGGTGACCAGGCAGCGCAGCATGCGGTCGATGCGCCGTTCGTCGAAGCGCGTCTGCCGCACCAGCGGCGGCACCGCGGTGTTGACGCGCTGGCTCACCATCGGCCCGCGCTCGGCGTGCCAGCGGATCCAGAAGTTGTGGCTGCGCCGCGCGCCCGGTTCGGGCCACACGTAGCGGATCGCGTCGCCGGTGAAGCCCAGCGCCGCGCCGTTGGGCGCCTTGAGCCAGGCGATGAAACGTTGCGCCTCGCCCGGCGGCACGTCCAGCGGCGGCTTGGCGTCGGCGGCCAGCCGCAGCGCCTCGGGCAGGGCGCCGTTGGCCGCCTCGAAGCGCTGCCACAGCGCGTTCATGCGCGCCGGCTCGTCGGCCGGCCGGCTGTCGAGGATGGTGGACGCACGCTGCACCGCGGCGGCGCGCTTCTTCATCTCCTTCTCGACCCAGGACATGGTCGTCTCGCGCAGATGCCGGGCGGCCGGCCGCGTCAGCGGCGCAGGTGGCAGGCGACCCAGTGCCCGTCGGCCTTCTGCTCCAGCGCGGGCACCTGCACGTCGCACAGGCCTTTCTGCGCGATCGGGCAGCGGGTGTGGAAGTGGCAGCCGGGCGGCGGGCGGATGGGGCTCGGCACGTCGCCCTGCAGCGGGATGCGCTTGCGCTTGACCCGGGGGTCCGGGATGGGCACGGCCGAGAGCAGCGCCTCGGTGTAGGGGTGCTGCGGGTTGGTGTAGAGGTCGCGGCTCTTCGCGATCTCGACGATGCGGCCCAGGTACATCACGGCCACGCGGTGGCTGATGTGCTCGACCACGCTCAGGTCGTGGGCGATGAAGATGTAGGTCAGGCTGAACTGGCTGCGCAGGTCTTCCAGCAGGTTGATCACCTGCGCCTGGATCGACACGTCGAGCGCGCTCACCGCTTCGTCGCAGACCACGAGCTTGGGGTCGACCGCGAGCGCGCGCGCGATGCCGATGCGCTGGCGCTGGCCACCGCTGAACTCGTGCGGGAAGCGGCGCATGTGGTCGGCCGAGAGGCCCACCGTCTCCAGCAGCTGCACGATGCGCTCGGTGTACTGCGCCGGCGTCTTCGCCAGGCCGTGGATGGTGAGCGCCTCGCCGATGATGTTGGACACCGTCATGCGCGGGTTGAGGCTCGCGTACGGGTCCTGGAAGATGATCTGCATGTCGCGCGCCAGGGCGCGCAGCTGGCTCTTGCTGGCCTGGGTGACGTTCTGCCCTTCGAACCACACCTCGCCGGAGGTCGGCTCGATCAGGCGCAGGATGCAGCGCCCCGTGGTGCTCTTGCCGCAGCCGCTTTCGCCCACCACCCCCAGCGTCTCGCCGGGCTGCAGCTCGAAGCTGACGCCGTCCACGGCGTGCACCTTGTCGACCACGCGGCCCAGGATGCCGCCCTTGATGGGAAACTGCTTGACGAGGTTGTGCACCTTGAGCAGCGGCTCGCCGGTGGCCGCGCCGGGTGACCCGGGCAGGCCGGGCAGCTTCTCGGGCGCGTTCATGCCGCGGCCCCTTGCGCGGCGACGGCGGCCGGGTTCGCGGCCACGGCGGCGTTGATCGCCACGGCCGTCTCCTCGGCGCGGATGCACGCCACCTTGTGCCCCGGCCACAGCTCGCGCAGCGGCGGCGTGGCCTCGCGGCATTCGGGGATGGCGAACTTGCAGCGCGGCGCGAAGCGGCAGCCCTCGGGCGGGTCGATGAGCTTGGGCACCGTGCCCGCGATGGCCTCGAGCCGCACCTTGTGCGTGGCCGCGGTGTCGATGCGCGGAATGCTGCGGATCAGCCCCTGGGTGTACGGATGGCGCGGATTGCCGAACAGCTCTTCGACCGGCGCTTCCTCGACCACCTTGCCGGCGTACATGACGACGACGCGCTGCGCCGTCTCGGCCACCACGCCCATGGCGTGGGTGATGAGCATCACGGCCATGCCCAGCCGGCTCTTCAGCTCGCCGATCAGGTCGAGGATCTGCGCCTGGATGGTGACGTCGAGCGCCGTGGTCGGCTCGTCGGCGATCAGCAGCTTGGGGTCGCAGGCCAGTGCGATGGCGATCATCACGCGCTGGCGCATCCCGCCCGAGAACTGGTGCGGGTAGTCGCGCACGCGGCGCTCGGGCGTGGGGATGCGCACGAGCTTGAGCATCTCCACCGCCCGGTCCATCGCCGCCTTGCGCGACAGGCCCTCGTGCAGGCGCACGCTCTCGGCGATCTGCTCGCCCACCGTGTACACCGGGTTCAGGCTCGTCATCGGCTCCTGGAAGATGATGGCGATTTCCTTGGCCCGCACGCGCCGCATCTCCTCGGCCGAGGCGGGCACGAGGTCGCGCCCCTGCCAGAGCACGCGGCCGGCGACGATCTTGCCGGGCGGCATGTCGATGAGCTTCATCACCGTCTTGGCGGTGACGCTCTTGCCGCAGCCGCTTTCGCCCACCACGCACACGGTCTCGCCGGCGTCGATGGCGATGTCGACGCCGTCGACGGCGTGCAGCCAGCCGTCGTCGGTCTTGAAGTGGGTCTTGAGCCCTTGGATGTCCAGCAGCGGCATGGGTCAGCGGGTCAGAGCACCCGTCGCGGATCGAGCGCGTCGCGCAGGCCGTCGCCGATGAAGTTGATCGTCAGCACGGTGAGGAAGATCGCCAGCCCGGGGAACAGCGCCCAGTGCATGGCGAGGTCCATGTAGTCGCGCCCGTCGTAGAGGATGCGGCCCCAGGTGGGGATGTCGGGCGGGAAGCCCAGGCCCAGGAAGCTGAGCGTGCTCTCGGCGATGATCGCCGCGGCCACGTCGATCGACGCCGCCACGATCACCGGGCCCATGCTGTTGGGCAGGATGTGGCGCACCACCTGGCGGCTGGTGCTCGCGCCGAGTGCTCGCGCGGCCTCGACGAACTCCTTCTCGCGCAGGCTGAAGAACTGGGCTCGCACCAGGCGCGCCACCGGCATCCAGCGGAAGCCGCCGATGACGACGACGATGAGGATGAAGATGCCGACCTCCAGGCCGAACATCTGCTTGAGCGGCTCGCGGAACAGGAAGATCAGCAGCAGCAGCAGCGGCAGCTGCGGCAGGCTGAGGAACAGGTCGGTGACCCACATCAGCGCGGCGTCGACCCAGCCCCGCGCGATGCCGGCGATGGCACCGATGACGACGCCCACCGTGATGGCCATCAGCATCGCCGCCAGTCCGACGGCCAGCGAGATGCGCCCGCCGTACAGCACGCGCGCCAGGATGTCGCGGCCGAGGTCGTCGGTGCCCAGCGGGTGCTTGGCACTCGGCCCGGCCAGGCGCGCCTGGAAATCGATGTCGTTGATGCCGACCTTGTAGAACATCGGCCCCAGCAGCACGGCCAGCACCAGCGCACCCAGCACCCACAGGCTCCAGTAGGCCAGACGGTGGCGCTTGAAGCGCACCCAGGCCTCGGCCCAGGGGCCACGCGCTTTGCGCTTCGGCGCCGCGGCCGGGGCCACCGCGGGCTCTGGCGTCGATGGAAGGATGGCGCTCATGTCGGCCCTAGCGGTAGGAAATGCGCGGGTCCAGCCACCCGTAGAGGATGTCGGCCACCAGGTTGAACACGATCACCAGCGCGGCGAAGACGAAGGTCACCGCCATGATCACCGGCGTGTCGTTGCGCAGGATGGCGTCGATGAGCAGGCTGCCGATGCCCGGGATGCGGAAGATCTGCTCGGTGACGATGGCGCCGCCGAACACCGCGGGCATCTGCAGCGCCACCAGCGTCACCACCGGGATGAGCGCGTTGCGCACCACGTGCTTGTTGATCACCACGCGCTCGGCCAGGCCCTTGCTGCGCGCCGTGGTCACGTAGTCGAGCCGCACCACGTCGAGCACGCTCGAGCGCACGTAGCGCATCCAGCTGGCCGCCTGGAACAGGCCCAGCACCATGATCGGCATGATCGACTGCTTGAATTGCGCCACCCACCAGTCCCAGCCGGTCTCGGTGAGGTCGGCGCGGTAGACGAAGGGCAGCCAGCCGAGGTAGATGCTGAAGAACAGGATGAACAGCACGCCGGTGAAGAACGTGGGCAGCGAGAAGCCCACGAAGGCGAACGTGCTGGCGATGCGGTCGAACCACGAATACGGCTTGACCGCGGCGAGCACGCCCACCGGCAGGGCGATGAGCAGCGCGACGACCTGGCTCAGGCCGATGACCGCGATGGTCACCGGCAGGCGCTGCCAGATCAGCTTGTCGACGTCGATGCGGCTGACGAAGGAGAAGCCCCAGTCGCCGCGCAGCATGTTGACGAGCCAGTGGAAGTAGCGCTGCCACACCGGGTCGTCCAGGCCGAACTGGGCACGCAGCGCGGCGCGCACCTCGGGCGGCACGTTCGGGTTCTGCGCCAGTTCCTCGAACGGGTCGCCGGGCGCGAGCGCCAGCACCGTGAAGAGGATCAGGCTGATGCCCAGCAGGCTGGGCAGGGCGATCAGCAGCCGGCGCGTGATGTAGTTGAACAAGAGATGGAGCCCCCAAGCTCGCTAGCGCTGCTCGTGCCGTCCGGGCCTGTCGGCCCGGAGCCGCGGCACTCGCCCGCCCGAGGGGCCGCCCCGCGACGGCCCGGCGATGCCGGTTCCGTGCGGGGAAGCTCGATCGGCGGCGCTGCTGGCCCTCGTTGCGTTAGGCGTCGCGGCTCCAGAAGCCGAGCGCCCAGGTGTCGTTGTCCCACGCGGACGGATGCGCCACCAGCTTGGTGGCGTAGCCGCGCGGTCTCGGCCGGGCGAACAGCGGGATGACGTGCTTGTCGCCCACGACCAGGTCGTTCATCTTGATGAACAACGCGGCGCGCTTGGCCGAATCGAACTCGACCTGGGCCGCCTGGTGGGCCGCGTCGTACTCGGCATTGCTCCAGCGCACCAGGTTGCGGCTGGCCCACTTGTTGGCCTTCTGCGAGATCTGCCCGGTGGTGAACTGCTCCATGAAGATCTGCGGGTCGGGCTGCGTCATCGTCGTGGTGTACATCTGCATGTCGCACCAGAACTTCTGATACGTGTCCGGGTTGGCCACGTCGCTGCCGAAGAACACCGCGGCCGTCACGCTCTTCAGTTCCAGGTCGATGCCGGCCTTGCTGCACGCGTCCTTGACGATGGCCTGCGTCTTCTGGCGCGGCTGGCTCACGCTGGTCTGGAACACGAACTTGAGCTTCGTGTTGCCCTTGGCGCGGATGCCGTCGCTGCCGCGGCGCCAGCCTGCCGCATCCAGGATCTGGTTGGCCTTGTCGATGTTGAACTCGTAGCGCATGTTCGGGCTGCGGAAGCGCGACGGGTTGTTCAGGAAGTTGGCCGTGGCGATGCCGCCGCGGCCGTAGATGAAGTCCTGCACGCCCTTGCGGTCGACCAGCAGCGCCATCGCCTCGCGCACCGCCTTGTCGCTGAACGCGGGGTGCTTGCTCTTGGCGCTGGCGCGCTCGCCGTCGACCTCGTTCCACGGGTCGGTGACGTTGAGCGAGATGAACTCGATGTCGCTGCCTTCCAGGAACACGAGCTTGCCGCGGCCGCTGGCTTCCAGGCGCTTGAGGATCTCGTCTTCCACGGCCAGGTTCCAGCCGTAGTCGAACTCGCCCGTCTGCAGCACCGCGCGGGCGGCACCCAGCGCGTCGCCGCCGCCCTTGAGCTCCAGCGCGTCGAAGAACGGCTGGTTGGGCACGTGGTAGGCGGGGTTGGCCGCGGCGCGGATCATGTCGCCCGGCTTGAAGTCGGTGAGCTTGTAGGGGCCGGTGCCCACCGGCGCGGTGTTGGCCGGTGCCTCGCGGCTCTTCGCGCCGATGAACGGCTCGAACACGTGCTTGGGCAGGATCATGCCGAAGCTGCCGACGAAGGGCTCGGCCCAGAACGGCGTCGGCTTGGGGAAGGTGATGCGAACGGTGTGCGAGTCGACCTTCTCGACCTTGATGTCGCGGTACACGGCCACGGTGACGGTGGCGGTGGCCGGGTCGCCAGCGTAGGCGGCGGTGAAGACGACGTCGTCGGCGGTGAAGTCACGCCCGTCGTGCCACTTCACGCCGCGCTTGAGCTTCCACGTCACCTGCCGGCCATCGGCCGAGACGCCGCCGTTGGCGCGGCTGGGGATCTCCGCGGCGAGCGTCGGCACCATGTTGCCGTCGCTGTCCCAGCCGGCCAGCGGCTCGTAGAAGATGCGCGTGGCGTCCTGCTCCTTGGTGCCGCCGGCGAAGTGCGGCTGCAGGTGCACCGCACCCTGCCACCAGATGAGCTTCAGCACGCCGCCGCCGCCACGCTTCGTGCCCTTGTAGGGGATGCTGGCGGTCGTCTGGGCGATGCCTTCGTTGAGCAGCATCACGTTGGCCATCGGTGCCGTCAGGCCCAAGGCGACCATGCGCTGGATGAAGCTGCGGCGCGGCAGCTTGCCTTCGCGCACGTCTTCGATCAACGCACGGACTTCTCTCTCTTGCATGGGGGTTTCTCCTGGGAAATGACGGGTGCCGACGGACTGTCAGGCGGCGCATGCTATCCGGCGCCGACAGCGCGGCCATCGGTGATGCCCCGCAGTGGTGCGGCGCAGCGAAGGCAGGGTGATACTCGGGCCATGACCGTAGAAAACCCCTCCATCCGCGTGCACGGCCCGGCCGTGCCCGAGCGCCCGCTGGTGCTGGACTCGCCCCATTCGGGCTTCGACATGCCGGCGGATTTCGGCTCCATCCGCAGCGAGGCGGAGTTGCGCGACGGGGAGGACTGCTTCATCGATCAACTGTGGCTGCCGGCCGTCGCAAGCGGCGTGCCACTGCTGGCGGCGCAGCTGCCGCGCACCTACTGCGACGTCAACCGCCACGCCGCCGACATCGACCCCGAGCTGATGGCCGAACCCTGGCCCGACGAGATCGTCGCCAGCGGCAAGGCGCGCATCGGTAAGGCGCTGGTGTGGCGCACGCTCGACGACGGCCGCCCGATCTACGACCGGCGCCTCGGCGTGGCCGAGGTGCAGCGGCGCATCGCGCGCTGCCACACGCCGTACCACGACACGCTGCGCCGGCTGCTCGACGCGGCGCATGCGCGCTTCGGCATCGTGTTCCACATCAACTGCCATTCGATGAACCCGGTGAGCGGCGCGATGGGGGAGGGCGGTGCCGGCGTGGCGCGCGCCGACATCGTGCTGGGCGACCGCGACGGCACCAGTTGTGCGCCCGAACTCACCGCCTTCGTGCGCCGCCACTTCGAAGCCTGCGGCTACGACGTGCGCGTCAACGATCCCTTCAAGGGGGTGGAGCTGGTGCGCGCGTATGCCGACCCGGCGGCCGGCCGCCACAGCCTGCAGATCGAGGTGAACAAGCGGCTCTACATGGACATGGCGACGCTCGAGCGCACGGCCGGTTTCGCCACGCTGCAGCGCGACGTCGTGGCGCTCGTCGACCAGCTCGCCGACCACCTGACCACGCAGCGGACCGCAAAGGAGCCGCGCCATGGCTGAGACGACGCGCCCAGCCGCCCGGCAGCCCGAGGTGCGGGTGGAACTGCAGGCCCCCGACATCACGCCCTGGCGCGACGCCGCCACCGGCGTGCCGTTCGTGCACCGCTTCGCCGGCGCCGAGCCTGGCCCCACGGTGCTGGTGCAGGCGCTGACGCACGGCAACGAGATCTGCGGCGCCATCGCCTGCGACTGGCTGCTGGGCGAGATCACGCAGGGGCACTTCGCGCCACGCCGCGGCACGCTGGTGGTGGCCTTCGCCAACGTCGAGGCCTACGCGCGCTTCGACCCCGAGGACCCGTTCCCCTCGCGCTTCGTCGACGAGGACTACAACCGCGTCTGGGGCGACGACGTGCTCTTCGGCCCGCGGGACTCGGTGGAGCTGCGGCGCGCGCGTGCACTCGCCCCCTTCGTCGACGCCGCCGACCTGGTGCTCGACATCCACTCGATGGGCGAACCCTGCCGGCCGCTCATGGTGTGCGGCACCGCCGACAAGAACGCCGACTACGCGCGGGCCCTCGGCACGCCGGCCGACCTGCTCATCGACACCGGCCATCCCGCCGGCCTGCGCATGGTCGAACGCGGCGGCTTCAGCGATCCGCAGAGCCCGAAGCGCGCGCTGCTCGTCGAGTGCGGCCAGCACTGGGAACGCGCCGCCGCCGACGTGGCCATCGACACCCTGGTGCGGTTCCTGGGCCTGACCGGCATCGCCGACGCAGACTGGGTGCAGCGCCAGGCCCGCCTGCCGCTGCCGCCGGTGCAGCGGCTGGTGCGCGTCACCGAGGCCGTGGTCGCGCGTTCGGCCGACTTCCACTTCCTGCTGCCCACCGAGGGCCTGGGCGTGATCGAGAAGGCCGGCACGCCGCTGGCGAAAGACGGCGACCACGTCTGGCGCACGCCCTACGACCAGTGCGTGCTGGTGATGCCCGGCACGCACAACCTCAAGCCCGGCGGCACCGCGGTGCGGCTGGGCCGCTTCGAGGACTGAGCCGCCCGCGCGGTCAGGAGCCGGCCAGCCAGCGCGGCGGCCAGCGGCAGTGGCCTGCCGGGTCGGCGGCGCCCCGGTCCAGCGCACGGCGCAGCACGGCTTCGGCCGGGGGCTTCAGCGCCGGGCCGAAGACCTCGACGCTGCGCAGCGCCGAACGGCAGCTGCGTTCGGGCTGGTCGGAGATCGCCATCAGCACCAGCCAGGCGTGCACGGCGTCATCGGCATGGCCGGCCAGAGCGGTGGCGACGCCGAGGTTGCCCCAGTCCTGGATGCGCGTCGAGCCGTGCTGCTCGGCGGCGAGCACCAGCGCGTGCAGCGCCAGCGTGCGCGCCAGCGGCGCCTGCGGCGGCGACGCCCGCAGGGCGTAGAAGGCCAGGTTGCCGGCGATCTCGGCGTCCTGCGGATGGGCGCCGAACGCCTGCCATTGCAGCTGCAGCGCGGTGGCCACGTCGCCCTGCTGCCAGAACGCCTGCTGCGCGCGGGTGTTGAGCTGGCGCGCGCGCTGCGGCTGCACGGGCGCGGTGGCGCGGCGTTCGTCATCGCTCAGGCGCAGCTCGCGCAGGCCGGCGGCGGCCTGGCGCGTGCGGCGGTCGCCGCCAGCGTCGCGCGCCGTGGCTGCCAGGCGCATCACCGGGGCCACCAGCGGCCACGCCCGGTCGGCCACCACGGGCGCCACGTCGGCGGCGATGGCTCGGCCGCGGCGGGCGAGGTCAGCAGCCGATGCGTTGGCCGGTTCGGTGTCGCGCGCGGTGGGCGCGGGTAAGGCGGCGGGTTTGGTCGCCACGGGCGTGGCGGCGTCGCGGTCGGTGCGTGGGCCGGGCGTGGGATCGGCGGATCGATCGGGGACTCGATCGAGGACGCGATCGGCGGTCGGGTCGGACGTGGGCATGGGTGACGCCGGCGACGGGGCGGCCGGCTGCGGCGTGGGCCTCGGCGTATCGGCGGTCGCGTCCGGTGCGGTCGCCTCGGTCAGCCGCACAGCGCGCTCCTCGGCACTTGCTGGCGGTTCGGTCCCGGGGCCGAGGGCCACCTCCGTCACGTCGGCCGGCTGAAGCCGCCACGCCAGCGCCGCGACGACCAGCGCGCCGACCAGCGCCACCAGCGGCAGCGCTCGCTGCGTGGCCCGGGCGCCGGGCGGACGCGCCGGCCCGGCCCATGCGGGTTCGATGGGTGCCGGTGACGGCGGCGCTGCCGGCGTCACGGGGTTGGCGCCGGCGTCGCCGTCGCCGTCATCGGCCCCGGCGTCGCCGTCGCCGTCATCGGCCCCGGCCTGCTCGTCGATGTGGCCGTGGCCATCACCGTCGCGGTCGTCGGCGCGACCATGCGCCCCGACACCATCACCACCCGGCACCGCGCCGGCACCCGGGGTCGGCGTGGCGTCGAGCCAGCCGATGCGGCCCATCGCGGCATGCACCAGCGGCTCGGTGGACATGCCGGCGTCGCCCGGCGTCGTCGGCTGCATCAGCGGCACGCCCGCTGCCAGCGGCACGGTGGCCGCGCCGGCGTGGCCCTCGATCAGCGTCGGCGCCGCCACTGCCGTGCCGCGCGCCTCGAGCAGCGTCACGGGCGTCAAAGGCGCGGTCGGCACCATGGTGTCGGCCACGTGCCCCGGCACCAGCGCCCAGCCCTCGAGCAGCGATGCCGCCAGGTCGGCGTCGGCCAGCACCTCGGCGCACGACGCGGCCAGATCGAGGTGCGGCAAGGTCTCGCCGGCCTCGCCGTCGTGCGCCAGTCGCAGCGCCCGCACCAGCTGGCGCGCGGCGCCGGCGCGCGCCGGGGTCCAGCCCTGGTGGCGGTGGTGCGGGCCGGTGGGCCCGCGTGGCGCCAGGCAGCTCAACAGCGCGGCCAGGCTGTAGAGGTCGCAACGCCAGTCGAGCCGCCGCGTCGGCATCAGGTCGCCGGCACGGCCGGCCTCGAGCGCGGCGATCAGCCGCGGCGACTGGTAGGGGAACGCGCGCTGCCAGCCGATGGGCAGCGGGCTGGTCAGGGCGTCGCCCGAGATCAGCGAGAACGCGAAGTCGATGAGCGCGATGTCCTCGAACACCGGGTAGAGCCGTGCTTCGGCGTCGCCGTCGGGCCGGAAGTCGGGCGGTGCATAGGGCAGGCAGATGTTGTCGGCCTTCAGGTCCAGGTGCACCAGGCGCAGGGCGTGGATCTCGTGCAGCGCCAGCAGCAGGTGCCGCGCCAGCGCCCACCAGTGCGCCGCGTCCTCGAACACGTGGCGCAGCACCCGGCCGCCGCGGCGCACCGGCAGCAGCGTCGCCCAGTGGTCGACGGTGATGCCGGCGTCGTAGGTCTGCACGAGGGCATGTCCGCCGCCGGTGCCGCGGTCGTACTGGACGATGTCGGGCACGTGGCGCGCGCCGTGGCCCACCAGCCGCGCCAGGATGCGCCACTCGCGCTCGGTCCACTGGCGGAAGTCGCCGTGCGCCGTGCTGAGGAAGCGCTTCGTGTAGCGCCGGCGCTCGCCGGGGGCGGCGGCCTCGCGGTAGACCTCGACGTCGCGCCCGGTGCGCATGCGCAGGCGGCCGCGGCCGAACACCCGCTCGATCGTCTCGGGCGTCATGGGGCAGGGCCGGGGCAGGACCGGTGCGGCGGCATGGCGCAGGCGGGCAATGGCCGTGCCCCCTGGCCGCCGGAAACGCGCCCCCTGGTACGCTGCATGCTCCACGCGGCCATGGCCCTCGACCTGCCACGCATCCGCGCCCTGTGCTTCGACATCGACGGCACGCTCGCGGACACCGACGACCACCTGGTGGCGCGCCTGGCCACGCTCATCGACGCCGTGCCCGCCGTCAGCGGCCGGCGCGCCGAGAAGCTCGCGCGCCAGACGGTGATGGCGCTGGAATCCCCGGTGCACGCCGCCTATGCCAGGCTCGACGCCTGGGGCCTGGACGTGCCGCTGCAGCGCCTGCGCGACCGCCTGCGCGCGATTCGCCAGCGCGGCGCCGACCCGGCGCACACCCGCAACCCCGAGGCGCTGGACGAGGTGCCGCACGACATGGTGCCCGGCGTGCAGGACATGCTGCACGCGCTGGCCCGGCGCTGGCCGATGTGCACCATCTCCACCGGCCACGTGCCGCGCATCGACCGCTTCCTGCGGCACTACGGCGTGCGCGAGCTGTTCACCGCCGTGATCGGCGCCGAGACCACGGCGCGCATGAAGCCCCACCCCGAGCCGCTGCTGCACGCCGCCGCCGCCATGGGCGTGGCGCCCGAGGCCTGCCTGATGATCGGCGACACCACGGTGGACATGCGCACCGGCGTGGCGGCGGGCGCGCAGTGCGTCGGCGTGCTGTGCGGCTTCGGCACCGAGGACGAGTTGTGGCGCACCGGCGCGCAGCTGGTGCTGCGCACGACGTCCGACCTGCTGCCGGTGCTGCTGCCCGAGCAGGACCCGCTGCACAGCGGCAGCGCCAGCCCCGAGCCGGCGGCGCGTGGCGGCGCCTGAACCGGGCCGACGGCGGCGGCGGGGCGCCCGGGTGCCGCGTCAGCCGGCGGCGCCGGCCGCGCCCGTCCCGCCCGTCGCGCCGCGCCGGTCCGCGGCGGGCTGCATCGGCGCTTCGTCCGCCACCGGCAGCAGCGCCAGCACCGCCTGGGCCGTCTCGATGGGCTTTTCCATCGGAAACAGGTGGCTGCCCTCGATCCAGCGCACGCGCTCGCCGACCAGCTTGCGCGTGGCGCTGAAGCCGGCCTGGCGGCCTTCGCGCGACTGCGTGCCGCCGATGTAGGCCACCGGGCACTGCGGCGGATGGCGGCGCAGCGTGGCCGTCATGTCGTGCGGCAGCGTGCCGTAGATGCGCGTCTCGATCTCGCGCCTGAAGGCCAGGCGCACGCCACCGGGTGGCGGCGCGTCGGGGTCGGGTTCGGTGCCGCTGGCGATGTAGTCGGCCAGCACCTCGGGCATCCAGCGCGCGAAGCCGTGCTTGGCGGCGAAGTGCGCGTGCGCCGCGTCGGCCGACGGCCACTGCCAGCGCCGCCGCGCCGAGATGCGCGCCGGCCCGCCGCGCTGGAACAGCCGCGCTGCCTTGAGCGCGCGCACGCTGTGCGCCTTCCAGCCCGCGACGAGCGGCGAATCGAGCAGCACCACGCTGGCCGCCAGCGCCGGGCGCCAGCAGGCGGCGAGCAGGCTGACGAAGCCGCCCAGCGAATGGCCGACGAAGTGCACGCGCTGCCCCGGGCGCTCGCGCTCGACGAAGTGCACCAGCTGGTCGCGCAGCCGCGGCCAGTTGTTGCTGACCGGGTACTCGGGGTGGTGGCCCAGCTTGTCGATGGCGATGACGTCGAAGCCGGCGTCGCGCCAGTGCTCGAACAGCAGCCGGTAGGTGCCGGCGGGAAAGCCGTTGGCGTGGCTGAAGGCGATGGTGGGCCGGGCGGCGGTGGCTGTCGCGGTCATCACACGATGCGATCGCCGGGCTGGCCGATCTTGCGCAGCGGCGTGTAGCGCGGGCTGCTCACCATCAGCGGAAAGGCGGTGGGGCCGCCGTCCCAGCGCGGGTCGTCGATGCCGTCCAGGATCTCGCGCAGCCGCTGGCCCCAGGTGTCGTGCAGCATGCGGAAGTACGGGTTGTCGAAGTCGAGCACCGTGTACTGGTCGCTGCGCAGCGCACCGGCTTCGTAGATCAGCAGATCGAGCGGCGGGCCCACGCTGAGGTTGGACTTGATGGTCGAGTCCATCGACACCAGCGCGCACTTGGCGGCCTCGTCCAGGCTGGTCGCCGGGCCGAGCACGCGGTCGAGGATGGGCTTGCCGTACTTGCTTTCGCCGATCTGGAAGAAGCAGGTCTCGCGCGTGGCCTCGATGAAGTTGCCCGCCGAGTAGACGAGGAACAGGCGCATCGCCTCGCCCTGGATCTGGCCGCCGAAGATCATGGTGGCGTTGAAGTCCACGCCGGCCTGCTGCAAGGCATGGCCGTCGTGTTCGTAGACGCGGCGCACAGTGGAGCCGAGCACGCGCGCGGCGTCGAACATCGAGCGCGCGTTCCAGATGGTGATGGGCGGCTCGCCCTCGTGGTGCGGCGCGATGCGCTCCACCTGCAGCAGCTCGCGGATGCTCTGGCTGATGCTGAGGTTGCCGGCCGACAGCAGCACCATGAAGCGGTCGCCGGGGCGCTCGTACACCATCATCTTGCGGAAGGTGCTGATGGCGTCGAGTCCGGCGTTGGTGCGGCTGTCGGACAGGAACACGAGGCCGGCGTTGAGCTTGATGCCGATGCAGTAGGTCATGGATGTTCTCCCTGGTGGCGCGCGCCCGTGGGCCGCGCGCCGTGAGGCTCAGGGCGAGGGTAGCAGGGCGCGCAGGCGGTACAACGCGTCGAGGGCTTCGCGCGGGCTCAGCGTGTCGGGGTCGATCGCGGCGAGTGCCGCCTCGAGTGCGCCGGGCTCGTCGTTTGCTGCGGCTTTCGCTTCGGCTACGTCGATCGCGTCGCGCGCATCGACCGTGTCGAGCGGTTCGGCCTGCGGAGGCGCGGCGAACAGGTCCACCTGCGCCTGCCCGGCCTGCGCCTTGGCTTCCAGCGCCTCGAGCGTGCTGCGCGCCTGGCGGATCACCGCCGGCGGCATGCCGGCCAGCCGCGCCACCTGCACGCCGTAGCTGCGGCTGGCCGGACCAGGCTCGATCTGGTGCAGGAAGACGATGTCGCGTCCGCTCTCCACCGCGCCCACGTGCAGGTTGATGGCGCGCTCGTGCCGCGCCGGGAATTCGGTCAGCTCGAAGTAGTGCGTGGCGAAGAGCGTGAAGCTCCGGTTGCGGTCGTGCAGCTGGCTGGCGATGGCGCCGGCCAATGCCAGGCCGTCGAAGGTGCCGGTGCCGCGGCCGATCTCGTCCATCAGCACGAGCGAGTGTTCGGTGGCGCCGTGCACGATGGCCGCGGCCTCGGTCATCTCGAGCATGAAGGTGCTCTGGGCGTTGGCCAGGTCGTCGGCCGCGCCGATGCGCGTGTGGATGGCGTCGACCGGCCCCAGCCGGCAGGCGTCGGCCGGCACGTACGAGCCCATCGCGGCCAGCAGCACGATGAGCGCCACCTGGCGCATGAAGGTGCTCTTGCCGCCCATGTTGGGGCCGGTGATGACGAGCATCTTCGTCTTCGCGTCGAGCCGGCAGTGGTTGGCGATGAACGGCCGCTGCGTGGTCGCGGCCAGGCGCGCTTCCACCACCGGGTGGCGGCCGCCTTCGATGTGGATGCAGGGGTAGGGCACGAACGCGGGCCGGCACCAGCGCTGGCTCAGCGCCCGTTCGGCCAGCGCGGCCAGCACGTCGAGCGTGGCGAGGGCGCGCGCCAGCGCCTGCAGCGGCGCCAGGTGCTGCTGCAGGCCGTCGAGCAGGCGTTCCCACAACCAGCGCTCGCGCGCCAGGGCGCGTTCCTGCGCCGACAGCGCCTTGTCCTCGAAGGCCTTGAGCTCGGGCGTGATGAAGCGCTCGGCGTTCTTCAGCGTCTGGCGGCGCTGGTAGTCGCCGGGCACCTTGGCGAGCCCCGAGCTCGTGACCTCGATGGCGAAGCCGTGCACCTTGTTGAACAGCACGCGCAGGTTGGCGATGCCGGTGCGCGCGCGCTCGCGTTGCTCGAGGTCGAGCAGGAAGGCGTCGCAGTTGGTGGCGATGGCGCGCAGCTCGTCGAGCTCGGCATCGACGCCGGCCGCGAACACGCCGCCGTCGCGCAGCTGCACGGCGGGTTCTTCGGCCACCTGCTGCAGCAGCGCCGCCAGCTCAGCCGGCGGGTGCAGGCCGTCGTGCAGCCGCGCGAGCAGCGGCGTGCCCGTGGGCGCCAGCGGCCGCAGCGCGGGCAGTGCGGCGAGCGTCAGCCGCAGGCCCGCCAGCTCGCGCGGCCGCACCTGGCGCAAGGCGATGCGCGCGGTGCAGCGTTCGACGTCGCTCACCGAGCGCAGCGCATCGCGCAGCGGCTCGCAGCCGGCGTCGATGAAGGCGGCGATGGCATCGTGGCGTTCGACCGCGTCGCTGCGCTCGCGCCGCGGGTGCGTCAGCCAGTGGCGCAGCAGCCGGCTGCCCATGCCGGTGCGGCAGGTGTCCAGCAGCGCCAGCAGCGTCGGTGCGTCGGGGCCGTCCTCGCCACGCAGCGTCTGCACCAGCTCGAGGTTGCGGTGCGTGGCCGGCGGAAGCTCCATCAGCTCGCTGGCGCGCGGCACCGACACGGTCCGCACGTGCGCCAGCGCCTGGCCCTGGGTGTGGCGCGCGTAGCTCAGCAGCGCCGCTGCGGCGGCGTGCGCGGCGGCCAGGTCGTGGGCGTTGTAGCCCTGCAGCGTGGCCACCTGCAGCTGCTCGCGCAGCAGGCGTTCGCCCAACGTGGCATCGAACTGCCAGCCCGGCCGCGGCGTGCGTGCCGCGCGGTGCGCCGTCACGCATTCCGGCAAGGCGGTGGCGTTGCCGTCGTGCAGCAGCTCGGCCGGCTGCAGCCGCGCCAGCCACGCCGGCAGCTCGCGCTCGGCACATTCGGTCAGGCCCAGCTGGCCCGAGGCCACGCCCAGCCACGCCAGCCCCCACACGGACGCGTCGGGCGCCGCCCGGGCCGGCTGGCGCTGGCGGTGCAGCGCCAGCAGCAGGGTGTCGGCGCGCTCGGTCATGAGCGCGCTGTCGGTCACCGTGCCGGGCGTCACCACGCGCACCACCTTGCGCTCGACCGGCCCCTTGGCCGTGGCCACGTCGCCCACCTGCTCGGCCACCGCCACCGCCTCGCCGAGCTTGATGAGGCGCGCGAGGTAACTCTCGACCGCATGCACCGGCACGCCGGCCATCACCACCGGCTCACCCGCCGACTGGCCACGCTGCGTCAGCGTGATGTCCAGCAGCCGGTTGGCCTTGCGCGCGTCGTCGTAGAACAGCTCGTAGAAATCGCCCATGCGATAGAAGACGAGCGTGTCGGGGAATTCGGCCTTGATGCGCAGGTACTGCTGCATCATGGGCGTGTGTTGGCTCGTCGGGTCGTCTGTCACCTCGGTCATCCTAGGCATGAGCACCGCAGGCCAAGGCGCTGAGGGCGGGGGATCATATGGTCTTCGAAGGCGTACCTGGCCGACGACTCGAAGCCGCCGAGACCCGCCGCACGTGGACGTCTCGCCATCGCAGCCCGGTCGATCGTCGGTTGCGGCAACTGCGGCTGGGGCAATGGCCGGCGACGGGCGTTTCCGGCCGCCTTGGCGGCCTGGGAGCGGGCAAAGGCGTCACGCGATGCCGGGCAGGATCCCGCGGCCGAAAAGCGTGCGAGTCGGGCCGCTGCGATGGCCGAGGCGGCCGCCGCGGCCTACACGGTGCGCAAGGTGTGCGACGAGCAACTGGCCGATCTGCAAGGCCGCTTGACGCCGAAGTCCCTCGCCGAGGTGCGCCGCCTGTTCAACGTCGAACTTGGCTGGCGATCAACGTCAAGCGAACCTACCGGGTCTACCGCGAGGAGGGCCTTACCGTCGCTGGCGATGTTCGGCGCCGGCCTGGCGGCGAAGGCCGGCGCCGCCCGCCGACGCGCCCGGCGCTGACCGCCGGCCCTCAGGCCGCGCGCAACGCCATCGGCGGCCGCGCCGTCGACCACCAGTGCCGCGCCAGGGCGCGCTGCACGACGTGCGGATGGGTGATCGGCCCCATGTGGCCGAGGCCGGGCAGCACCACGTGCTCGGCCTGCGGCAGCGCGCGCTGCAGCAGCTGGGCGATGCGGCGCGCCGGGGCGACGGTGGCGCTGCCGCTCATCACGAGCACCGGCCGGGCCAGGCGCAGCAGCGCCTCGCGCTCGGGCCGCGCGGTGCGCAGGGCCTCGAACTGGCGGCAGACGCTGGGCATGCAGGCGGTGACCGCCGCGCGCTGCTCGGGCGCCAGCGTGGCCCAGGCGGGGCCCCCGGCCCAGAAGTCGACGAAGCGCGCCGCCCCCAGGTCGGGGCGGCCGCGGCGCAGTGCGCGCCGGCCGAAGGCGGCCAGCGCCGCACAGCCTTCGTACTCCGACGTGCAGCCCGGGTCGGCGGCCAGCCAGTGCAGCGCCGCCGGCTCGTACAGCGACAGGCTCAGCACCAAGTCGGGCCGCGCCGCGGCCAGCGCCATGGCGACGGCGCCGCCGTACGAGTGGCCAACGACGTGGCCGCCGCCGTGGGCCTGCAGCCAGCCGAGCAGCGGCTCGAACTCGTCGGCCAGCGTCAGCGGCCGGGCATGCGGCCACGCCGGCGTGGCGCCGTGGCCGAGCAGGTCGGACGCCAGCAGCGGCCGGCGCGTGCCGAGGCGCGCGAGCAGCGCCCGCCATTGCCGGCCGGAAGCCGCGCTCGAGTGCAGCATGACCACCGGCTCGTGCGGGCCTGGCAGCAGCGGGGCGGTGTCGTCGGCGGCCTCGTTGGCAGCGGCCGCGAGGCGTGAGAAGGCGTCGTTCATGGGCGGGCAGTTCCGTGCAAAGGGCATCGCGAAGCGCGACGACCGCACTGTGCGAAGGCCGGCGTTGCACCGGCGTTCCTCGGCCGCTTGGGCCCGGTCAGGGCCGTGGGGGCGGTCGGCCCGTCAGGCGCATAGGAAGTTCAGACGCCCCCTGAAGCCCGACGACCAGACCGAGGCCAGATCGAGGCCAGCCAGGAAGAGACGATTGCGGTCGTGAGATCTTGGCAGCGGTGCCCCCTGGGTCTCGTCTGGCCTTGATCTGCCGCCTCACTCTCAGGGTGGACCCTCATTCGGTCACGCCGCGCCAGCGGGCGCGCAGCACCGCCCGGCCGCCTGCGGCGCACGCTGTCGCGCAACAGCACGTTGGCGCATGTCGGCAAGGCGCTCGCGTTTACTGCATCACCATGACCTGAACCCGGCGGTTCGTGCTGCGTCCTTCGCGGGTGTTGTTGTCGGCGAGCGGTGCCGACTCGCCGTAACTGATCGTCGCCATGCGCGCCAGCGGCAGGCCGGCGCGGGCCAGGTACGTGCGCACGGCCTCGGCGCGCTTCAGGCCGAGCTGCTCGTTGAACGTGTCGCTGCCGGTGGCGTCGGTGTGGCCCTGGATCTCGATGAAGACCGGCTTGTCGTCGGCCTTGAGCTTGGCGACGAGTTGATCGAGTTCCTGCCCGGCCTGCGTGCTGAGCTGCGCGCGGCCCGAGGTGAACCGGATCTTGTCGTCGGTCAGCAAGGTGCTCATCAGCAGGCCGGGCGGCTTGGGCAGATTGGCGGCGGCCTGAGCCCGCGCGGCGGCCTCCTGCTCCAGGATCTGGATGCGCGCCTCGCTGCCCTGGAGTCGAGTCCCCAGCGCCTTGAGGCCCTCGTCATGCGTCTGCACACGGGTGCCGAGCGCATCCACGCTGGCCTGCACAGGTGCGACGGTCTCCTTGACGAAATCCTTGGTGGCACAAGCGCTCAGCAACAGGACACTGCTGGCGACGATCAAGGGCGAGAGTCTGTTCATCGTGTTCAGGTGAAGGAAGAATGCGGCGCGACTCTAGGCACTCCTTCACGGACCAACGTGCCGAGCTGTGAGCAATCCTTGCGCGGTTAACCGGAGCCAACAAACCCTTACCGTTCCGCTTCCTGCGGCCGGCCCTGCTTGCGCCGCTGCCGGTCGCCCGACGTGAGACGGTCCGGCCTCAGCGCCTTCGACACCATGCCCTACCGCCGCTGCGTTCGCTATGCAAGCCCGCTGGTCGCCTGGCACGAGTTGACGTTGACAGAGGCCAAGCCGCGCTGGGGCGCCATCTACCGCGTGGACAGTCCCCGGCTGCTGATTCCCGGCTCCGGCTGGATGGAGGCGGAGCAGCAGGGTCAGCGCTTCGTCTGCGATGCACTCACCATGCTGACGCTGACGCCCGAGGTGCCCTATCGGACGCGCCAGCCGCATGCGGGTCAGCGCAGCGTCGTGCTCGTCTTCAGCGGTTCGGCGCTTGGCGCGGTTGGCACCGGCGCACGGCAGCGCCTGGATGCGAGCGCCCTGTGGCGTCTGGCCCTCTGCCGGGCAGCGATCGACCGCGGCGATGTCGACGAACTCGGCCTGCAAGAGGCCCTGCTCGCCCTGCCGCATGCGGCCGACGTTGGCCAGACGCTCGGCGTGGACCGGGGCGTCGAGCGCGCTCGCGAGCTGCTGGCCAGCGATCCGTGCTCGTCCGCGTCGCTGCACGATGTTGCCCACCAGGTGGGCGTGTCGCCGTTTCACCTGGCCAGGCGCTTCAAGGCGGTCAACGGCACCGGCCTTCACGCCCATCGCACCCGGCTGCGCATGGCGCTGGCGTTGGCGCGGCTGCGCGACGGCGAGCGCGATCTGACGGCGCTCGCTCTCGATCTGGGCTATAGCAGCCACAGTCACTTCACGGCCGTGTTCCGCGCCCACTTCCGCCACGCGCCTCGGCACGCGCGGCTGCTGCTGGCCGGCGGTGCAAGATTCCGATAGCGACCGCCGGGCCGCCGCGGCATGCTGCCTTCCATGCCGCTGCACCGAAGCCGTCTCTTCGGCCTTGCCATGGGCCTGGCCGCCGCGCTGATCGGCGGAGGCTGGCAGGTCGCCACGCGCATGGCCACGACCGCCACGCAGATCGCACCGCAGGATCTGGTCATGCTTCGCTACGGCATTCCGGCGCTGTTGTTCGTGCCCATCCTGTGGCGCAACGGCATGGTGCCCAAGGGCGTTCGCCGGCGGGGCGTCCTGCTGCTGTGGCTGGGTGCCGGCCTGCCGTTCGGACTGCTGGCCATGGCAGGCACGCGCTTCGCGCCAGCGGCGCACATGGGCGTCTTGGTCGCCGGCGCCTCGCCGCTGATCGCCGCGGCGCTGTCGTGGGCCATCTGGCGCGAGCGCGCCGTCGGCTGGCGCGCGTTCGGCCTTCTGCTGATGACGCTCGGCGTGCTGTTGCTGGCTGCCGATGCACTGGCCGCGTGGTCCAGCACCACCTGGCAAGGCGATCTGCTGTTTCTCGCAGCCGCCGCGCTGTGGGCTGTGTACGCCCTGGCGTTTCGCAGCCTCGGCCTGTCGCCATGGCACGCCGCTGCGCTCGTCAACGGCTGGTCGGCGGTCGTGGTCCTTGCCTGGTGCGCCGTGCGTGCGCTGCATGGCGATGCGATCGGCCTGGCCCACCTGCCCTTGAGGGACCTCGCCTGGCAAGCGCTGTGGCAAGGCGTGCTCGCGGGCGTGCTCGGCTTGTGGACCTATTCGGTCGCCATCGCCAGGCTTGGCGCGGCGCAGGCCGCTGCCTTCGGCGCGCTGGCACCAGCGGTCGCCGCTGTCGGCGGTTGGATCTGGCTGGGCGACGCGTTGACACCCGTCGAGATCGCCGCCGTCACGGCGGCCGTGGGTGGCGTTGCGCTTGCAAGCGGTGCGTTCGGCGGCGCTCGAGCCACCGGGTCGTCGGCCGTCCAACGCCCGCGGTCGCGTCAGATGTGGTGACGAGCGCGCTCAAGGTGGAGCGGGCGTCGTCCCCCGCGGCGGTGCGGCGTTCGTCGTGTCCGTGGTCCCGGGCCAGAACCCAACGCCCGGCAGCCGCAAGCGACGGTCATCCAGGTCGATGCCGACGCCCAACCCGAGCAGGCTGAGCTCCAGGCCCTCGGAGCGCGCCAGCGTCGCGCTCACCAGGCCGAACAGCGAGACCTGCCATCCCGTGCCGCTGGGCGCCGAGGCCAGCAACGTCGTCGGCCCGAGGTAGTCCTTCCCGATCGCCGTGGCGGGCAGATCGAGGCCGATCTCGGGGACCTCGCGGGCGATCCAGGCCACGAACGTGTTGCTGTTCGGCCCAGGCCAGATGCGGTAGCTGCGCGACCAGGGGTAGCGGCGGACCGCTTGCTCGATGCGATCGATCAGCGCGTCCACCTCGGGTCCGCGGCGCTGCGCCAGCAGCAGGGGCTCGGCGCCGTACCAGCGGCGATCGGGCGCGTCGGTGCTCGACGCCACCACACCATCGCCACCCCGCCAGCTTCGCCATCCCACCATCTGGTAGGTCGTCCACTCGCGCGCCCCGCTGCGCTTGACGGCGATCCACGGGTGGATGGCAAAGGCGCCGCGCCAGCGCACCGTGCGTGCACCGTAGACCTGGACCATGGCCTCGTGCGTGGTCGCCGCATCGGGCGCGAGCCCGACGCGGTCACGGCTGCCTTCGTACCACGGGCGCTCGAGGTCCACATCGCCGAAGGCCATCACCGCAAGCGGTCCGACGAGCAGCAGCGCCACCGAGCCGACCACCGCGCGCAAGGAGCGGTGCCACCAGGCACGTCGCCGCGGCCGGGGAGCAAGGTCGCCGGTCGTGGACGAACTCGAATCGGATGTGCTCACCGCGGCCAGTATGCCGACGTTCAGGCCGCTGCGCAGGCCGGTGCGGGCGGCGCGCCAGACGTCGACCGACTCGGCGCGGCTAGGATCGGTGTTCATCTCACGGCCGGAGCGTTCGCACACGGCCTGCGGCTCCAGAAGCCTCTGTCCCCATCCACCTGCGTGCATGTCGTCGTCTCGTCCATTTCTTCTTGCGGCTGCAGGCATCGCTTCACTGTGTGCGCTGGATGCCGCGGTGAAGGAGTTGACCCGGTCGTATGCCGTCGCTTATGCAGTGCTCGGGCGCTACGTGTTCGGCACCGTGTTCGCACTCGCCATCTGGTGGTGGCAGGGGCGGCCCAGGCTGACGCGTGAGATGCTGCCCACGCACATCCTGCGGGGCACCCTGATCACGATCACCGCGTTCCTGTTCTTCTTCTCGCTCACCCGCCTGGGGTTGGCCGAGGCCATCACGCTGTCGTTCGTCGCGCCGCTCCTCATCCCACCGCTCGCACAGCTGTTCTTGGGCGAGCGGATGCGCGGGCCGGTGGTGCTGGCCGCCCTCGTCGGCTTCGGCGGCGTGTTGCTGACGGTGCAGGGCGCGCCACGATTCGATGGGGAGCGGGCCTTGGCCTTGGCCGCGATCCTCGCTTCGGCGCTGACGTACGCATTGGCCGCGGTCGTGATGCGCGCGCGGGCCGCCAAGGATGGGTCCACGCTGCTGACGTTGAGCAGCGCGGTCATCCCGATGATCTTGCTGTCGCCTGCCGCGGTGGGTGCACCCTTGCCGACATGGGAGGCAGTGGGCCTTGCCATGCTGGCCGGGTTGCTGGGCAACCTGGGCATCCAATTGCTGGCCCGCGCCTATGCCAGCGCGGAAGCGCAAGCGCTGGGCGTGCTCGAATTCACCGCGCTGCCCTGGGCGGCGCTCTTCGGATGGATGTTCTTCGAGGAAGCGGTACGCCCACAGGTGTGGCTCGGCGCGCTGGTGATCTTCGCCGCCTGCTGGTGGGTGGGGCGAGCCGAGCGCAAGCCGCCGGCGATCCTTCCGGATCCGCCTTAGCAGAAGTGCCCATGCCGCCGCTTGGTCTGCGCCGCTCAGCGGTTCAACACGGCCAGCGCGTTCCGAGCCGCCGCCACGCCCATCTTCACGTAGGCGTCCGCAGTCACGCCGCCAATGTGCGGGCTGAGCGTGATGCGCTTGTCCCCGTGGAAGGGGTGTGGCGCCGTCATCGGCTCGACCGCGAAGCTGTCGAGGCCGGCGCTCGCGACCTGGCCGCTGCGGATGGCGTCCAGCAGCGCCGGTTCGTCGATCAGGCCGCCGCGCGCGGTGTTGACGACGATCACGCCCTGCTTGCAGGCGGCAAGCGTCTGCGGATTGATCAGCTTCGCGTTGTCCGCTGTCAGCGGGCAGTGCAGCGAGATGGCGTCCGACTCGCGCCAGATCGTCTCGAGTGCGACTCGGTGGATGTGGGCGGGGAGGTCCTTCGCGCAGGGGTCGTGGCCCAGCACCCGCATCCCCATGGCATCGGCCATGCGCGCGAAGCGCAGGCCGATCGCGCCGAGGCCGATCACGCCGACGGTGCGGCCTTCGAGCTCCACGCTCTTGTGCGTGGCCTTGTCCCAATGACCGGCGTGCATGCGCTCGTTCAGCGTGGCGACCGATTTCGCGCAGGCCAGCAGCAGCGCGAGCGCCTGCTCGGCGACAGCGGCGGCGTTGGCACCCACGGCAGCCGCGACCTCGATGCCGCGCGCCTGGGCGGCCGACTTGTCGATCGTGTCGGTGCCGCTGCCGTGCTTGGAGATGACCTTCAGGCTCGGGGCGGCATCCATCGCCGCAGCACCCACCTTGCTGTAGCGCACGATGATCGCCACCGGGTCGTGCTGCTTGCACAGCGCGACGATGTCGTCTTCCGTCGGCGTCTTGCCGGCATAGACGATGTCGTGGTCGTTCAGCAGCGCGACCGCTTGCGGCGCGAGGTCTGCCGCCGTGACGAGAAAGACGGACTTCCGCGTGCTCACAGCGTTTCCCCTTCCCTGATCACGCCCGCGGCGCGCAGGGCGCCGTCCAGCCAGGCCGGACGCAGTGCTTCGCGGTTCCGGATGCCGGCGATGCGCTTGGTTTCGTCGGCCACCTTCTTCTCGGCCAGCGGCAGCATCGCTGCGGCCTTCTCGCGCTCGATGACGGTCACGCCGTCGGCATCTCCGACGACGAGGTCACCGGGGTGGACGCTGACCCCACCGATCGAGATCGGGTGGTTCAGGCGACCGGGGACGAACTTGGTCGGCCCGTTGGGGTTCAGCCCGGCGCAGTACATCGGAAAGCCGAGCGCTCGGATCGCCTCGCTGTCGCGCGCCGCGCCGTCCATCACGACGGCGACGACGCCCAGCGCCACGGCCTGCTGGCACATGATCTCGCCCATCAGCGCGCTGCTGAGGTCGCCCTTGCCGTCGATGACGATGACGTCGCCGGGCCTGGCGATCGCGAGCGCGGCGTGGATCATCAGGTTGTCCCCGGGCCGGACCTCGACCGTGAGCGCCGGACCGGCGAACGTCATCGATGGGCTCAGTGGTGCGATGCGGCCGCTCAAGGCGCCGCGGCGCCCCGCGACGTCGGCCAGGATGGACGACGGAAACGCGGCCGCCTTTGCGACGATCTCCGGGGCGACACGCTCGAAGTCACGGATCACGTCGGGCCATGCGGCGGCTGGGCTCATGCGAATCTCCTGAGAGTGGGTCGACGGGTTGCGAACCCGGGCACCGCCGCGCAACCGGCTCTGCCGGGCCGCTGGCGGGCGGATCGCGGGCGCTGGCGAGCTCGAAGGCTCGTCAATCCACCTTGGCGCCCGATTCCTTGACGACCTTGCCCCAGCGCGGGATCTCGGCCTTGATCAGCGCCGCGAACTGCTCGGGCGTGCCGCCGGCCGGATCCGCGCCCTCGTCGCCGAGCTTCTTGCGCAGCTCCGGGTTCGCCAGCGCCTTGTTGAACTCGACGTTGAGCCTGGCGATCATGTCCTTGGGCGTGCCGGCCGGGGCGAGCAGGCCGAACCAGGTGACCGCATCGAAGCCCTGGTAACCCGACTCGTTGATGGTCGGCACGTTGGGCAGGTCGTCGACGCGCTTGGCGGAGGTCACGGCCAACGGGCGCAGCTTGCCCTGCTTGATCTGGCCGATCAGCGTCGGCACCGACGACATGTAGAGGTCCACCGTGCCGCTGACCTCATCGGTCATCGCCTGTGCCGCGCCCTTGTACGGCACGTGCTGCGTCTTGACGCCGGCGGCCTTCTGGAACATCTCGCTCGTCAGGTGCGCGACGGTGCCGTTGCCCGGCGAGGCGAAGTTCAGCACGCCCGGCTTGGCCTTGGCGGCGTTGACGGCGTCGGCGAGCGTCTTGTAGGGCGTGCCCATGCCGGTGACCATCACCAGCGGCGCGTTGGCCACGAGCACGATGGGGGCCAGGTCCTTGACCGAGTCGTACGGCATCTTGGCGTACAGCGTCGGGTTGATCGCCAGGTTGCTGGTCTGCCCCAGCACCAGGGTGTAGCCGTCGGCCGGTGACTTCGCCGCCGCATCGACCCCGAGGTTGCCCCCGGCGCCCGGCCTGTTGTCGATCACGATCGTCCAGCCCGTCGCCGCGGCGACCTTCTGACTCGTCTCGCGGGCGATGATGTCCGTGCCGCCACCCGGCGGGAACGGGACGAGGATCCGGATCGGCTTGGCGGGCCAGGCCTGCGCGAAGGCGCTGCTGGCGAGGGTGCTGGCGGTGAGCGCGATCAGCAGGCGGCGGGGAACGTGCATCGAGGTCTCCTGGTGGTTGGACGCTTGCACCCGGGCGGGCGGCGTCTCGATGGATGCCAGTATCGAAGCGGCATCGACTACAGTCCAATCGATAGTTTTTTGGCATCCATCCAAGGGACTTTTGCAATGGACCTACGCGACCTGCGCTACTTCGAGACCATCGCCGGGCTGCAGCACGTCGGCCACGCCGCCGCGAAGCTGCACCGAACGCAGCCGGCGCTGACAAGCAGCATCCGCCGCCTCGAGCGGGACTGCGGCGCCGCGCTCTTCGAGAGGTCCGGTCGAGGCATCCGGCTCACCCCGGCCGGCCGCGTGTTGCTCAAGTGGGCGCAGCGCATGCGGTTCGACGTCGAGGACGCGCAGCGCGAGGTGGCTGCCATCGGCCAGGGCATGGCGGGCCATGTCCGCATCGGCATCGTGCCCACCGCCGCGCAGTTCCTGCTGCCCGCCGTGGCGCGGCAGCTGCTCGCCGAAGCGCCGGGCGTCACGCTGGGCACGGTGGTGGGCCTGATCGACGTGCTGAAGCCGAAGCTGCGCGCCGGCGAGATCGACATGCTGATCGGCACGGAGAGCCCTGACGAGGACGGCATCGACTCCCGCGTCGTGGCCGAAGACCCGGTGGTCGTGGCGGCGGTGTCCGACCACGAGTTGTTCCTCGGCAGGCCGACGCTGAAGGACCTGACGCGGTACGCATGGGCATTGCAACCGGCCGGCGCGCCCACCCGCGACTGGCTCGATCACACCTTCGACCGCAAGCGCCTGCCGCGCCCGCGCGTCCAGGTCGAGACGACGATGCTGCTGGTGCTGCCGGCGCTCATCGCGCAGACCCGCCTGCTGAGCTTCGTCTCGAGGCGCCTACTGACCGGCGCGCTGGCCCAGTCGGGCCTCGAGGAAGTGCCGGTCAAGGAAGCGGTGATGCGACGCCGGCTGGTCGTCAGCCATCGCCGCAATGCCTACCTGCCGCCTGCCGCGTCGCGACTCATCGAGCTGTTCGCGTCGGAGCCCGCGCGACGCCCGCCGCATTGACACCGCCTTTCAGGCCGCTGGAGCGTTTGGTGGCCGCCTGGCGTTGCACACGCTGTGGTCTACAGCTTGGGCGTCCGAGCGCCCAGCGCGCCAGGTTCTGCCCGCCGCTCGAGCTCGCCTCCCGCATGCATCCGCAGCTGTTTATCTTCTAGCCGCCCTCGCGGGCGCCAGCTTCCCCAGATAGGCCGCCACCGCGCGATGTTCCGCGAGCACGCTCAAGGACTCGGCGAACTGCAGCCGGCTCACCCGGTGTTCGTCCTTGTGCACGAAGATGAAGCGCGTGCAGACCTCCGACAGGATGTCGATGTGCACCGGCTCGTTGGGGTGCAGGCACAGGAACACCAGTCGGCCGTCGCCGCGCAGGCGGCGGAAGAAGTCGAGCATGAAGCCGATGTAGCCGTCCTGGGTGTTGAACTGCGGCTCGTCGAAGAGGTGGACCTGGGCGCGCTCGGACCTGGCGCGTTCGAGCATGAAGGCCGGCCGCGTGCGATGGAACGAGCGCAGCTGATGCGACTGGTGGTAGTGCAGGGCGACTCGGTCGCGTTCGCGGTAGCGCACCTGGTGGATGTCCTGCCCGGCGACCCGCACGCGCCCAGCGCTGGGCCGGTTGCCGCCGGTGATCAGCTCGAACAGGGTCGTCTTGCCGGCGCCGTTGGCGCCCATCACGCCGACGACGGCCGGGTCCTCGATCTGAAAATCGGCCTGCAGCTCGAACGTGGTCTGGCGGTTGGGCCAGCCGCGCTGGTAGCGTTTGACGAGGCCGTCGACGTGCAGCAGCGGTGTGTGCATGCTCATATCCCCAGCCAGCGGCGCTGCAGTGCAGGGTCGGCGCGCAGCGCATCTGCACTGCAGGCATGGGCCACGCGGCCGGCCTGCAGCACGCACACGCGGTCGGCCACCGCCAGGGCGCAGGCCACGTTCTGTTCCACCAGCAGCACCCCCACGCCTTCGGCCTTCAGCCGCTGCACGGTGGCCATCACGTCCTGCACGACCTTGGGCGCCAGGCCTTGGCTCGGCTCGTCGAACAGCACCAGGCCGGGTGCGCCGAGCAGGGCACGCGAGATGGCCACCATCTGCATCTCGCCACCGGAGAGGTTCTCGCATTCGCGCGTCATCAGGTATTCGAGCGCGCTGAAGATCTGGAAGCACTCGGAAAGCTGCCAGGCGCGAAAGCGCGTTCGCTTGCGCGCGATCTGCAGGTTGCGCGCCACGGTCAGTGTCGGGAACACGCGCCGGTCGTCCGGCACCCAGCCCACCCCCATGGCTGCGATCTCGTGCGTCGGGCGGCGGGTGATGTCGGCGCCGTCGAAGTGGATGGCGCCGCGCCGCGCCGGCGTCAGGCCCAGGATGGCGCGCAGCAGCGTGGTCTTGCCGGCGCCGTTGGGGCCCAGCAGCGCGAGCACCTCGCCCGGCGCGACGCTGATCGAGGCGCCGAAAAGCACCTGCGTCTCGCCGTAGAACGACTCCACGCCGTCCAGGACCAGGATCGGCTCGCCGCCGTTGTGCGCCGTGCTCATGCAGCCGCCTTGCTGCCGAGCTGCGAGCGCTGCACCCAGGGGTTTTCGCGCAGCGCGGCCGGCGAGCCTTCGGCAATGACCTGGCCCCAGTGGATGACCGAGATGCGGTCGGCCAGGCGGAAGAGGAAGTTCATGTCGTGTTCGATGATGACGATGCTGAGCTGGCGCTTGAGTTCGGACACCAGCTCGAACAGCCGCGCCGTGCCTTCGACGCCCAGCCCCGCCGTGGGCTCGTCGAGGAACAGCAGCCGTGGCCGTGCGGCCAATGCCACGCCGATCTCGAGCGCGCGGCGTTCGCCGTACGACAGGCGCCGGGCCGGCACGCGCGCCTTGGCCGCCAGGCCGATGCGCGCCAGCACCTCGGCCGCTTCGTCGTAGGCGGCGCTGTTGCGACCAAGGTCGCGCAGCGGCGACCAGCCGTGGTCGCGCACCGCGGGTAGCGAGACGAGGACGTTGTCGATGGCGGTGTCGTCGTCGAACAGGTTCATGATCTGGAACGACCGCGACAACCCGCGGCGCGCGATGGCGCTGGGCGACAGGCCGGCAATGTCCTCCCCGGCGAACAGGACCTGCCCGCGGTCGGGCTTGTAGCGGCCGGTCAGCACGTTGAAGCAGGTGGTCTTGCCGGCCCCGTTGGGGCCCATGATCCCCGACAGCTGACCTTCCTCCAAGCGCAGCGTGACGTTCTCCAGCACCACCTGGTCGCCGAAGCGCTTGTGCAGCCCGCGGGCTTCGAACAGCGCCATGCTCAGGCCTCCTTGTGCACGGACGGCGGCGCGGGAACAGGCGCATGCGGCTGGTTCGCCGCGGCGCCGCGCCGATTGCGCCAGTGCTGCCACGCCCCGGTCACGCCGTCGGGCTGGTACAGCACCACGGCCATGAACAGCAGCCCGTACCACAGCAGCCACGTCTCGGTGTAGGCGCCGAGCAGGTCGCGCGCCAGGATGAAGAGCAGCGCGCCGATCACCGGCCCCCAGAAGCTGACGAGGCCGCCGCCGATGAGCACCATCATCACGACGAAGCCCGAGTTGTGCAGGCTCATCACGTTGGGATACGCCGACTGCTGCGCCATCGCGAACAGCCCGCCCGCCAGCCCCGACAGCCCGGCCGACACCACGAAGGCCACCCACTTGTACAGCCACACGTTGTAGCCGACGAAGCGCGCGCGCATCTCGTTTTGCTTGATGGCGCGCAGCACGCGGCCGAAGGGCGAGTGGATCAGCCGCCACAGCAGCACCAGCACCAAGGTGAAGACCACGAGCACGAAGTAGAAGAACGCCTCGTTGCTGGCGAGGCTGATCTCCAGCCCCGGCAGCCGCAGCGGCGCACGCGCGATCTTGAGCAGGCCGTCCTCGCCGCCGGTGACGCTGTGCCACTTGACGGCCACGAACCACATCAGCTGGCCGAAGGCGATGGTGAGCAGCGCGTAATAGATGCCGCGCCGGTGCGAGATGAAGGCCGCCACCGCGGCACCAGCCAGCGCCGCCAGCACGATGGCGCCGAGCAGGCCATCGAGCAGGCCGGCACCGGCGCGCTGCTGCAGCAGGCCGAAGGCGTAGGCGCCGACGCCGAAGTAGGCGCCATGGCCGAACGACGGCAGGCCGCCATGGCCCAGCAGCAGGTTGTGCGCCAGGGCGAACAGCATCCAGATCACGATCTCCAGCGCTAGGTACTGGTACAGGCCCACGGCCCCCAGCCACAGCGGTGTGCTGGCCAGCAGCAGGACGGTGACCACCATCGGCGGCGTCACCAGCGGGGCGGGGTGCAGGTTCATGCGGCGAGAACAAATGATGCAAACGCTGGACAGATGAGAATGTATGTTCTACGCTTGGTCCATGCAAGCACGTTTGTTCTGATCTTCTGGGTGAACGCAGCACCATGCCGGGCCCGACCAATTTCGAACAGTTCGCCGCCGAGGTGAGCGCGTCGTACCCGCGCCTGTCGCCGCAGCAGCAGCGCATCGCGCAGTTCGTGCTCGAGCATCCCGACCAGCTGGCACTCGGCACCGTGGCCACGGTGGCCGAGGCGGCGTCGGTGCAGCCTTCGGCGCTGATCCGCTTCGCCAACGCGCTGGACTTCGGTGGCTTCACCGAGATGCAGCAGGTGTTCCGCGACCGGCTGCTCGAGCGCTCGGGCTCGTACCGCGAGCGCATCGCGGCGCTGCGCGGCAGCACTCAAGCCAAGGGCCATGCGGCATCGGCTTCCGGCGCCGGCGTGCTGCACCAGTTCGTCGCCGAGGGTGTGGCCGAACTCGGGCAGCTGGAAGACAACGTGCGCGCAGCGGATCTGAACCGCGCAGCGGGGCTGATCGCCCGTGCCGCCCGCGTTCACGTGCTGGCGCAACGGCGCGCCTTTCCGGTGGCGGTCTACCTCGCCTACGCGTTGGCGCAGCTGGACATCAAGGCCCAGCTGCTCGATGGCGTGGGCGGCATGCTGGGCGACGTGCTGCGCCAGGTCGACAAGGACGAACTGCTGCTCGTGGCCAGCTTCAAGAACTACTCGCCCGACGTCATCGCGGCTGCCGAAAGCGCCCATGCCCGCGGCGTGCCCGTGGTGGCGATCACCGACCTGGCGCTCTCGCCGCTGAAGCCGCACGCTCGGGTCTGTTTCGAGCTCGGCCCGGGCGGCGGCGCCGCCTTCCGCTCGTTGGTGGGGCCGCTGTGCCTGGCGCAGGCGCTGGTGGTCAGCGTGGGCCACCAGCTGGTGGCACCCAAGGCGGAGCGCAAGCCCGCAGCCCGCGGCGGCAAGGGTGCCGGCAACGGCAATGGCAACGGCAACGGCAACGGCAGGGGCACCCGGTCATGAACATCACCCGGGAGCCGGCGCGCGAGCTCGACATCGTCTGCATGGGCCGCGCCGCGGTCGACCTCTACGGCGAGCAGATCGGCGCGCGGCTCGAAGACGTGCAGACCTTCGCGAAGTACCTGGGCGGCTCGCCCACCAACACCGCGGTCGGCGCCTCGCGGCTCGGCCTGCGCGCGGGCCTGATCAGCCGCGTCGGCGACGAACACAACGGCCGCTTCGTGCGCGAGACCCTGGTGCGCGAAGGCGTCGACGTGCGCCATCTGGTGACAGACCCGCAGCGGCTGACGGCGCTCGTCTTCCTGAGCATCAAGGACGCCGACACCTTCCCGCTGCTCTTCTACCGCCAGCACTGCGCCGACATGGCGCTGTGCGCGGACGACGTCGATCCGGCCTATATCGCCGCCGCTCACGCGCTGGTCATCAGCGGCACGCACCTCTCGACGCCGGGCACCCGCGCCGCGTGCCTGGCGGCGATGCACGCCGCGCGGGATGCCGGCACGAAGGTGGTGCTCGACATCGACTACCGCCCGGTGTTGTGGGGTCTGACGTCGCCCGGGATGGGCGAGCGGCGCTATGTCCCGTCACCGGCGGTCAGCGAAGCGCTGCAGGCCGTGCTGCCGCTGTGCGACCTGATCGTCGGCACCGAAGAAGAGATCCACATCGCCGGCGGCACCACCGACACCGTGGCCGCACTGCGGCGGCTGCGCCAGCTGAGCAGCGCGCTGCTGGTGATGAAGCGCGGGCCGATGGGCTGCGTGGCCTTCAGCGGCGCGGTGCCTGACGACCTGGACGCGGGCGCCACCGGGCCCGGCTTTCCGGTCGAGGTGTTCAACGTGCTGGGTGCGGGCGATGCCTTCATGGCCGGTCTGCTGCGCGGCTGGGTGCGCGGCGAGCCGCTGGCCGAGGCGCTGCGTTATGCCAACGCCTGCGGCGCGATCGTCGTGTCGCGCCACGGTTGTGCACCCGCCATGCCGAGCTGGGACGAGTTGCAGCACTTCATCCACCACGGCTCGGCGCGGCGGCTGCGCGAGGACAAGGCCATCGAGCAGTTGCACCGCAGCAGCACGCGTGGCATCACGCCGGTGACGCCGCTGCAGCCCTCGCCACGGCCGGCGCTGGCCATCCTGGCCTTCGACCACCGCTCGCAGCTGGAGGAGATGGCCGCGCGCCACGGTGCCGGGGCCGAGCGCATCGTCGCCTTCAAGTCGCTGGTGGCGCGCGCCGCGGCGCATGGCCATGCCGTGGAGACGGCGCAGCAGCGCGCCGGCGGCGACACCTCGGCGCCGCCACTGGCGGGCGTCATCCTCGACGGCCGTTACGGCCACGCCGAGCTGTGCCGGCTGACCGGCGCTGGCGTGTGGATCGCGCGCCCGGTCGAGCTTCCCGGGTCCCGCCCGCTCGCCTTCGAGGACGGCGCCCAGCTGGGACTGGCGCTGCGCACCTGGCCGCGCGAGCAGGTCGTGAAGTGCCTGATGTCGCATCACCCCGACGACGATCCGGCGCTGGTGCGCCAGCAATTGGCGCGTGTGGCCGAGCTCGAGCGGGCCTGCCACGACACCGGCCACGAATGGCTGCTGGAGCTGATCCCGCCGCGCGACATGCCGTGCGACAGCGGCACCGTGGCGCGGGCGATGGCCCAGGTCTACGCCGCAGGCGTGCACCCCGACTGGTGGAAGCTGCCGCCGCCCGACGCGGCCGGCTGGGCGGCGCTGCAGGCCGTCATCCGCGACCACGACGCGCACTGCCATGGCGTGCTGCTGCTGGGCATGGAAGCCAGCGAAGAGCAGCTGTGGCAGGGCTTCCAGGCCGCGGCGCGCCAGCCGCTGTGCCGCGGCTTCGCCGTTGGCCGCACCTTGTTCGCCGAGGCGGCCGCGGCCTGGTTCGTCGGCACGCTCGACGACTCGGGCGTGGTGGCCGAAGTCGCCACGCGGTACCAACGGCTCATCGCACTGTGGCGCGAGGCGTGCAGTGCGGCACAACCGTCAGGAGAACCCCGATGAACGCGGACAAGGGCACGATCGGCTTCATCGGGCTCGGCCTGATGGGCCACGGCATGGCGAAGAACCTGCTCGCCAAGGGCTACGGCCTGCGCTTCACGGTGCACCGCGACCGCAGCCGCCTCACCGACCTCGTGGCCGCCGGCGCGGTGGAAGTGCCCAGCCGCGCCGCGCTGGCGCAGGGCGCCGAGGCGGTGATCCTGTGCGTGACGGGCACGCCAGAGGTGGAGCAGATCGTGTACGGCGAAGACGGCCTGCTTGCCGCTGCGCCAGGCGGGCTGCTGGTCATCGACACCTCCACCGCCGAGCCGGCATCGGCGGCGCGCATCCGCGCGGCGTTCGCCGAGCGCGGCGTGGCCTATGTCGACGCGCCCCTGGCGCGAACGCCGCAGCACGCCGAGGCCGGCACGCTCAACAGCATGGTGGGCGCATCCGACGAGGACTTCGCCCGCGCCCGCCCCTTCCTCGCCGCCTTCTGCGAGAACATCGTGCACGTCGGCCCGCCGGGCCACGGCCACGTGCTCAAGCTCATCAGCAACATGCTGGCGATGACTACGGCCGCAGCCATTGCCGAGGCGGTCGCCACGGCGACGAAAGCCGGGCTGGCCCTGCCGAAGATGTACGAGGTCATCGCCGCCGGCGGCGTCAACTCCGGCATCTTCCAGATGACGCTGGGCCGCATGCTGCAGGGCGACCTGGGCGGCCTGCAGTTCACGATCGCCAACGCGCGCAAGGACCTGCGCTACTACACCCACCTGAGCGAGATGCTGCCGACCGGCAGCTTCATCGCCGAGGCCGCGCACCAGAGCTTCGTGCAGGCCTTCAACCTGGGTTACGGCGACCGCTTCATCGCCTCGCTGTTCGAGGCGCAGGAACAGCTCAACCGCCTGCAGATCGTGCCGCGCTGAAGGCCCCGGCCGCGCCAAGCTTCCAACCCGCGAGCGGCTGAACCGCTCCCACTTCGACGGAGACAAGCGATGGACATGCATGACCGCACGGACGCCCCCGCCGGGCAACCCGCCGCCGACGCCAAGCGCGCCGCCCGCCGCCGCTTCCTGACCGCGGGCGCCGCCACGGCCGGCGTCGCCGCCTTCTACGGCCCCTGGACGCACAACCGGGTATGGGCACAGAGCGCCGCCGCCAAGCCCCTGGTCATCGGACTGACGATGGACGCCAGCGGCCAGTACGCCGCCAGCGGCGGCATGGAACGCCTGGGCGCCATGATGGCGATCAAGGAGTTCAACGACAAAGGCGGCGTGCTCGGCCGGCCGATCGAGGCCATCCACATGGACACCGAGACCACGCCGGCCACCGGCTCGCGCGTGGCCGAACGCATGATCAACCGCAACGAGGCGGCCTTCCTGATCGGCGCGGTGCACTCCGGCGTGGCCAACGCCATCTCGCAGGTGGCGCAGAAGTACGGCTGCATCTTCCTCAACACCAACAGCAGCTCGCCCACCGAATCGGGCAAGGACTGCCACCGGGTGAAGTTCGTGTGGGACGGCAACGGCAACAACTTCGCCCAGGCCACGGTGCGCAACGCCATCAAGGCCAATGGCCGCGACTGGGTGCTGCTGACCAACGACTACGTGTGGGGCCACAGCACCAGCAAGGCCACGCGCGGCATCGTCGAAGCCCATGGCGGGCGCATCGTCGACGAGCTGATGGTGCCGCAGAACACGCGCGACTTCTCGTCGTACCTGCTCAAGCTGCAGCAGCTCAAGCCGCACGTGGTGGCCACCGCGATCGGCGGCGACGACATCAAGGCGCTGCGCCAGCAGGTGGTGCAACTCGGCCTGCACAAGCGCATGGCGTGGGTGAACAACCAGCAGGACTGGCCCGACGTCTACGGCCTGGGGCCGGAACAGATCTTCGGCGTCTTCGGCACCACCTGGTACTACCGGCTCGACCTGCCGGGGGTGAAGGAGTTCGTCGCTGCCTACCAGAAGCAGTTTCCGGGCATGGCCATCGCGGTGCCGGGCAACGTGTTCCACAACGGCTACATGGCCACGCGCGAACTGCTGCGCTGCGTGCAGGAGGCCGGCACGACCAACAACCTGGCGGTGATCCGGAAGCTCGAAGGCCGCCGCATGACCGCGCGCGACCGGCTGCAGCACCACGACGCCTGGATCGACCCGGTCACGCACCAGTGCCAGCAGACGATCTACCTGGCGTCGTACAACGACACGCCGGCCGAGAAGAACGACATCTTCAGGATCCTGGCGCAGAGCGAACCCAAGGACGTGGTCGACACCGGCGCCGCCGGGGCGTGCAAACTCGAGTCCTACGAGGCCACGCCGAGCTACGAGCGCTGACGGTCGGCACTGCGCGACTGGAACACCCGTGGACCTGCTGCCCTACCTGGTGAACGGCGTCGCGCTGGGCCTGCTGTTCGCGCTGATCGCGCTGGGCTTCATGCTCATCGTGGGCGTGATGGAGACCATCAACCTGGCGCACGGCTCGCTCTTCGCGCTGGGCATGTACGCGGCACTGTTCATCGCCGCACCCAAGCTGGGCTGGTTCCCCGAGGCGCAGGCCGCCTACCTGGCGCTGCCCCTGGGCACGCGCTATGCGCTGGCGCTGTTCATCGCGCCCGTGCTGGTGGGCCTGTTCGGCCTGCTGCTCGAGCTGTGCCTGCGCCGAACCTACGGCCGCGACCCGCTCTACGGCCTGCTGCTCACCTTCGGCGCGGCGCTGGTCATCGAGGAAGGCATCCGCCTGGTGTGGGGTTCGAACGAGCAGCAGCTGCCGCTGCCGGCGGCGATCTCGGGCGCCTTCCTGATGGGCGACCTGATCTACTCGACCTACCGCTTCTACGCCAGCGCCTTCGCCATCGTCGCCATCGTCGCGCTGTGGGCCTTCCTCGAGAAGACGCCCTACGGCGCGATCATCAAGGCCGGCGCGCACGACAGCGAGATGGTGCGCGCCCTGGGCATCAACCTGTCGCGCCTGCGCTCGGCGGTGTTCGCGCTCGGCGTCGCGCTGGCGGCGCTGGCGGGGGTGGTGATGGCGCCGATCTGGGGCATCCGGCCGCAGGTGGGGGTGGACGCGGTGGTGCCGGCGTTCCTGGTCATCGTGCTGGGCGGCGTCGGCTCGTTGTGGGGCGCCGTGGTGGCCGGGTTGCTGGTGGGCCTGGTGGTGGGCCTGAGCGCGGCGTTCGCGTCGGAGTGGTCGCTGATGTCGATGTACCTGCTGTTCATCGCCGTCGTCACCTTCCGCGCCCGCGGGCTCTTCGGCCGCAAGAGCGTGCTCGACGCATGAACGGGATGAACGCCGTGCGTTCCACGACCCTTCACGGCCGGGTCGCCGTGGTCACCGGCGCCGCCGGCACGATGGGCCGGGCAGTCGTCGACGCCCTCGTGGCACAGGGCTGCCGCGTGGCGATGGTGGACGTCGATGCCGGGCGGCTTGAGGCCGAGCAAGCCCGCCGCGGCGACGACGTGTTCGCAGTGCCTTGCGACATCCGCGACCCCGACGCCGTTGCCCGCGCGCACCGCGAGCTGCAGCAGGCGCTGGGGCCGGTGGCGGTGCTGGTCAACAACGCCGGCGTGCTGTCCAACCACAAGCTGGAGGCGACGTCGCAGGCCGAATGGCGGCAGGTGCTGGCCGTCAACCTCGACGGCGCGCTGTACTGGACGCAAGCGGTGGTGCCGGGCATGAAGGCCGCCGCCTGGGGCCGCATCGTCAACGTCGGTTCGCTCGCCAGCAAGACCGGCGGGCTCACCGCGGGTACGGCGTACTCGGTGTCCAAGGGCGCGCTGGCGGCGCTGACGTTTTCGCTGGCGCGCGAGCTGGCCGGCCACGGCGTCACGGCCAACGCCATCGCACCGGCCTACGTGCGCACGCCGATGGTCACCGAGCAGCTCACCGAGGCGCAGCGCCAGGCGCTGCTGCAGCAGATCCCGGTGGGGCGCTTCTGCGAGCCAGAGGAGTTTGCGCACGTCGTGAGCTTCCTGGTGTCGCCGCTGTCGGGGTTCATCACCGGCGAAGTGATCGACCTCAACGGCGGCCTCCACATGGATTGAATGGACACCGGCATGCCTGGAACAAGATCCGTCGCTTCGCCTTTCGACCTGGCCGGCCGGGTGGCTTACCTCCCCGGCGGCTATGGCGACATCGGCCGCGCGCTGGCCTGGGGCCTGGCCCGCGCCGGCGCCCGCGTGGCGGTGGCCGGGCGTGATGCCGGCAAGGCGCAGGCGCTGGCCGCGGCGCTGCGCGACGCCGGCCACGACGCGCTGGGCCTGGCGATGGACGCGCACCGCGTCGACGACATCCGCGGTTCCGTGGACGCCGTGGCGCAGCACTTCGGCCACCTGGACCTGCTGGTCAACTGCATCGGCATGCAGCGCGAGCAGCGCCTGGCCGAGGTGAGCGAGGACGCCTTCGACGAGATCGTGCAGGTCAACCTCAAGGCGGCCATGTTCCTTGCCCAGGCGGCCGCGGTGCACCAGGTGGCCGCAGTCACGGCCGGGCGCGCGCCGGGGCGCCAGGTGCACCTGCTCTCGGTGCGGGCGCAGCTGGGCATGCGCGACCGCGGCTACTCGGCCTACTGCGCCACCAAAGGTGCGCTCGTCATGCTGATCAAGCAGCACGCGGTGGAACTGTGCGGCCACGGCATCACCGTCAACGGCGTCGCGCCCACGGTGGTGCGCGGCGAGATGGCGCGCCACTGGCTGGAGAAGGCCGAGGTGCGCGATCGGGTCCTGCAGCGCATCCCGCTCGGCCGTGTCGCGGAGCCCGAGGACGTGGTCGGCCCGGTGCTGTTCTTCTGCAGCCCTTCGGCCGCCTTCGTCACCGGCCAGGTGCTGTACCTCGATGGTGGATTGACGGCAACCCAATGAGGAAAGCGACCCTGGGCCATTGGATCGGCGGCCAGCACCGTGCGGGCGGCGGGCGCAGTCAGCCGGTGTACGACCCAAGCACGGGCGAGGTCGCACGCCAGGTGGTGCTGTCGACCGACGAAGACGTGCAGGCCGCCGTGGCCGCGGCACGTGCCGCGCAGCCAGCCTGGGCCGACACGCCGCCGATCAGGCGCGCCCGCGTGCTGAACCAGTTCCTGATGCTGATGAACCGGCACCAGCAGGCGATCGCCGAGGCGATCACGGCCGAACACGGCAAGGTGCTGAGCGACGCGATGGGCGAAGTCAGCCGCGGCATCGACATCGTCGAGTTCGCCTGCGGCATCCCGCAGCTGCTCAAGGGCGACCACACCGAGCAGGTGTCCACCGGCATCGACAACTGGACGGTGCGCCAGCCGCTGGGCGTGATGGCCGGCGTCACGCCCTTCAACTTCCCATGCATGGTGCCGTGCTGGATGTTTCCGCTGGCGCTGGCCTGCGGCAACGCCTTCATCCTCAAGCCCAGCGAGCGTGATCCTTCGGCGGCGTTGATGTTGGCCGAGCTGCTGCAGGACGCCGGACTGCCCGACGGTGTGTTCAGCGTGCTGCAGGGCGACAAAGCGGCGGTGGATGCGCTGCTCGCGCATCCGGACGTGGCGGCATTGAGCTTCGTCGGCAGCACGCCCGTCGCGCAGGCGGTGTATGAAACCGGCGCTCGCCACGGCAAGCGCGTGCAGGCGCTGGGCGGCGCCAAGAACCACCTGGTGGTGATGCCCGACGCCGACGTCGAGCAGGCCGTCGACGCGCTCATCGGCAGCGCCTACGGCTCGGCGGGCGAGCGTTGCATGGCCATCAGCGTGGCGGTGCTGGTGGGTGACGTCGCCGACCAGGTGGTGCCGCTGCTGGCGCAACGCGCCCGGGCGCTCGTGATCGGCGACCCACGGGCGCCCGGGACCGAGATGGGCCCCATCGTCAGCCGCGAAGCGCGCGACCGCATCGAGGGATACGTCGACATCGGCGTGGCCGAAGGCGCCGAGCTGCTCGTCGACGGCCGCGGCTTGCGCGTGCCTGGGAGCAGAGGGGGCGGCGAAGGCGGCTTCTTCACCGGCGCCACGCTGTTCGACCACGTCACGCCGGCGATGCGCATCTACCGCGAGGAGATCTTCGGTCCCGTACTGGTGTGCGTGCGCGTGCCAGACCCGGCGCAGGCGCTGGCGCTGGTCAACGGCCACACCTACGGCAACGGCGTGGCCTGCTTCACCCGCGACGGCGCCACGGCGCGCGACTTCGCGCGCCGCGTTGAGGTGGGCATGGTCGGCATCAACGTGCCGATTCCGGTGCCGATGGCATGGCACGGCTTTGGCGGCTGGAAGAAGAGCTTGTTCGGCGACCTCCATGCCTACGGCGAGGAAGGCGTGCGCTTCTGCACGCGGCAGAAGAGCATCATGCAGCGCTGGCCTGGAAGCACGCGCGCAGGCGCCGATTTCGCGATGCCGGTCGCGCGCTGACCAGACATGGGGGGGTGAGCCAGTTCGCGGCGGTGGCGAGTCGCAGCGATGGTTCAAGGTGGCGGTGGCGGTGGTGTCGGGTCGCGCGGGGCGAGCGTGTCCACCATGGGCCGGTCGGCGCCGGGCGGCAGCACGCGCGGGCGCCACCACGTCGGCAGCAGGGCGCGCACCTCGGCGCGCAGGAAGCGCGCGTCGATCAGGTGCAGGCTGCCGCGGTCGGCCGGCGTGCGGATGACGCGGCCGGCGGCCTGCACCACCTTGCGCAGGCCGGGGTAGAGGTAGGCGTAATCGAAGCCGGCGCCGTACTGGCGCTCGAGCAGGCGCTGCATCGCGCCGTTCAGCGGGTTCACCTGCGGCAGGCCGAGCGTGGCGACGAACGCGCCGACGAGCCGGCTGCCCGGCAGGTCCACGCCTTCGGCGAAGGCGCCGCCCAGCACGGCGAAGCCGATGCCGGCGCCGTCCGGCGTGAAGCGGTCCAGGAAGGCCTGGCGCTCGGCGTCGCGCATGTGGCGTGACTGCGCCCAGGCCGGCACGCCGGGGTGCGCCGCCGTGAACGCCGCCCACACCTGCTGCAGGTGTTCGAAGCTGGCGAAGAACGCCAGGTAGTTGCCCGGCGCGTGCGCGTACTGCCGGCCGATCAGCGCCGCCAGCGCCGGTGCGCCGGCGGCGCGTTCGCGCCAGCGCGTCGGGATGCCGGGCACCAGGCGGACGTCGAGCTGCGCGGCGTCGAACGGCGCCGGCAGGTCGAGGCGCGCCGTCTGCTCGGGCAGACCCAGCAGATCGGCGTAGTAGTCCATCGGCGTGAGCGTGGCCGAGAACAGCACGCTGGCGTGCATCGCGGCCCAGCGCGGCTGGAGGAAGGGCGCCGGCACCACGTTGCGCAGGGCCACCACCGCGTGGCGCGCGCCGGCGCGGCGGTCCACCTCCAGCAGCGTGTGCTTCGGCGAGAACGCCTCGGCCAGGCGGACGAAGCCCATCAGTTCGAAGTGCAGCTCCAGCAGCGGCGGAGAGACGGCCGCCGGGTCGTCGGCCGCAGCCGCGGCGACGGCGTCGACCACGGCGCGGGCATGCTCCACCAGCGTCGCGGGCAGGGCATCGAGCAGGGCGTGATCGTCGTGCTGCGCAGCGACGAGCTGGCCCATGCTGCGCTGCAGCCGGCGCAGCGCGCGCGCCGGCTGGTGCCCCGGTGCCGGCGCGGCCTGCAGCGCCGCCCGCAACGCATCGCGCGCCAGCGCCGCGCTGTGGAGCGCGCGCGCGCGGTCGACGAGGTTGTGCGCCTCGTCCACCAGCAACCCCACGCGCCAGCCGTTGACGCGCGTCAGGCCGTGCAGCAGCGCGGTGGCGTCGAAGAGGTAGTTGACGTCGGCGACGACCACGTCGGCCCAGCGCGCCATCTCCTGCGCCAGGTAGTACGGACACACGCCATGGTCGAGCGCGACGCGGCGCACCACCTCGCGCCGCAGCGCGCCGGCGCCGGCCGCGGCGGCACGCGCCGCGGGCAGGCGGTCGTAGAAGCCGCGGGCCAGCGGACAGTGCTCGCCGCTGCAGGGCTGGCCGGGGTGCTCGCAGGCCTTGTCGCGCGCCACCAGCTGCAGCATCCGCAGGCGGGGCAGCGGCAGCTCGGCCAGCGCGGCCAGCGGCGCCTCGTGGCCGCTGCCCTTGGCGGTGAGGAAGAAGAGCTTGTCGAGGCGCTGCGCCGGCATCGCCTTGAGCATGGGAAACAGCGTCGCGATCGTCTTGCCGATGCCCGTGCCGGCCTGCGCCAGCAGCACGCGGCCGCTGCGCGCGGCGTGGAAGACCTGCGCCGACAGCGCGCGCTGGCCGGGGCGGAAGCCTTCCGGGCGGAAGGCCAGCGCGGCGAGATCGGCCTCCAGCGCCGCGCGGTGCGCCTGCTGGGCACGTGCCCACTCGGCGTAGCGCCGCGCCAGCGTGGTGGCGAAGTCGGCCAGCGCCTCGGCGCTGCAGCGCTCCTCCAGCACCGTCTCCTGCCCCGTGCCGACGTGCAGGTAGCACAGCCGCACCGTCAGCGCCGGTAGGCCGTGCTGCGCCGCCAGCAGCGCGCCGTACACCTTGGCCTGCGCCCAGTGCAGCGCGCGCTGGTTGGGCGCGATGCGCTCGACGCCGCCGGCGGGCAGCTTGTGCGTCTTCACCTCCTCCACCACGCCGAGGGTGGCGTCGAAGCCGTCGGCACGTCCGCGCAGCTGCAGGCCTTCGATGACACCGGCCACCGTCACCTCGGCGCGCTGGCTCGCCGGCCGGCGAGCGGCGACGAGCTGGTGCCCGGCGATGCCTTCATCGCTGGTCGGGGCCGGGGTGAAGCGCCGGTCGAGGTCGCCAGCCTTGGCGGCGAACTCGCACAGCTCGCGCACGGCGACCGGGGAGGGCGATGGCGCGGTCGTCGGCTCGGTCACCGGCGGATGCTACTGGATGGAAAACCATGCTCGACGCGTCGGCCGGGCGCGGGCGCCGAGCTGCAGCGTGCCCGCGTGCCTGCGGGAGCCGTGCTTGCCGCCTGGTCCGCGAGGCGTCCACCGTAGGACGGCACCTACGGGCCGCGCCGAAGCGCACCGATCAACCTCCGCCGGCACCGCTGCCTAAGCTGCGGCCAGCCGTCCACCCACCATCACTTCCAGGAGCTGCCCGTGGCCACCAGCGTCTTCCGCATCGGCGAACACGACCGCCAGCGCATCGATGTCTACGACGTGGATGCCGTGAGCGAGTGGGCCGACCTGCTCGGCGTCTCCAAGCACGACCTCATGCAGGCCATCGAGGCCGTCGGCGACCGGCCGGACGCCATCGAGCGCCACCTCGCCGCGCACGCCGAGACACCGCCGCTGCGGCACTGAGCCGCCCTCGGGTCCGAACGGCGCGACGGCGCGCCGGGGCGCCGGAGCGCCGGAGCGGGCGCCGGGTGCGGTTCCGCTGGCCGCACTCCGCGGCGCGTCGTCCGCGCCGCCAGGCCGCCAGCAGGCCTACACTGCGGACTCTCGCGCCGCTCGCCTGCCTGCCATGTCCGAGACCCCCGCTCAGCGCGCCCTCACCGCGTCCACCGTCGCGCTCGTCGTCGGCGTGGCCGGGGTGGCGATGTTCCTGCCACCGCTGCACGAGCACACCACGGCGTCGGTGTTGCGCACCGTGCTGGTCGCCGCCGCGATGGCGGTGTCGATTCCCCTGCACTGGGTGTTCCTGGCGATCGCCGCGCGGCGCATGAAGCGTTCGGTCACGGGGTGGCTGCTGCTGGCGGTGCTGCTGTTCCCGATCGGCGGCGCGGCCGCGCTGATCCTGCTCAGCTGGTTCAGCGGCGAAGGCGACCTCGCCGCCAGCGGCGAGCCCGCGGCGCGTCGGCTCTAGCCAGGCGCGCGGCGGCACACCGCAGCCGGCGAGCGACGACGCAACCAGGAGCCAGGCGCCTCGACGCGCGTGGGCATCGCCGGCCTCAGCCGGCCAGCCGCGCCCGATGGCGCTCGATCTGCTCGCGCACCCGCACCGGCGCCGTGCCGCCGGCCACCTGGCGCGCCGCCAGGCTGCCACGCAGCGTCAGCGCCTGGACCACGTCGTCGGTGACGCCCGGGTGCAGGGCCTTCAGTTCGGCCAGCGGCAGCTCGGCCAGGTCCAGGCCCCGCGCCATGGCCTGGCGCACCGCCAGCGCGACGGTCTCGTGGGCGTCGCGGAAGGGCACGCCGTTCTTCGCCAGGTGGTCGGCCAGGTCGGTGGCGGTGGCGTAGCCCTTGAGCGCGGCGCGCTCCATGGCCGCCTTGTGGACGACGATGCCGCCGGCCATCTCGGCCATGATGCGCAGCGTGTCGGCCAGCGTGTCCACGGTGTCGAACAGCGGCTCCTTGTCTTCCTGGTTGTCCTTGTTGTAGGTGAGCGGCTGGCCCTTCATCAGCACCAGCAGCGCGGTGAGGTGGCCGATGACGCGGCCGCTCTTGCCGCGTGCCAGCTCGGCGACGTCCGGGTTGCGCTTCTGCGGCATGATCGACGAGCCCGTGCAGTAGCGGTCGGCCAGGTCGATGAAGTCGAAGTTCTGGCTCTTCCAGAGCACGATCTCCTCGGCCAGGCGCGACACGTGCACCATGCAGATCGAGGCGAAGGCCGCGAACTCGAGCGCGAAGTCGCGGTCGCTCACCGCGTCGAGGCTGTTCTCGCAGATGCCGTCGAAGCCGAGCGTGCGCGCCACGGCCTCGCGGTCCAGCGGGTAGCTGGTGCCGGCCAGCGCCGCCGCGCCCAGCGGCAGGCGGTTGGTGCGCCGGCGCACGTCGGCCAGGCGTGCCTCGTCGCGCGCGAACATCTCCACGTAGGCCAGCAGGTGGTGGGCGAAGCTCACCGGCTGCGCCACCTGCAGGTGGGTGTAGCCCGGCATCACGGTGTCGACGTGGTTGGCCGCCAGCTCCACCAGCACGTGCTGCAGCGCGCGCAGCAGCACCGCCAGCCTGTCGATCTCGCCGCGCAGCCACAGGCGCACGTCGGTGGCCACCTGGTCGTTGCGGCTGCGGCCGGTGTGCAGCCTTTTTCCCGCGTCGCCCACCAGCGCGGTGAGCCTGGCTTCGATGTTGAGGTGCACGTCCTCGAGCTCGAGCTTCCACTCGAAGCGGCCCGACTCGATCTCGTCGCTGATCTGCGCCATGCCGCGCCGGATGTCGGCGAGGTCCTGCTCGCCGATGACACCCTGCGCCGCCAGCATCGCGGCGTGCGCCAGGCTCCCTTCGATGTCGGCGCGCCACAGGCGCTTGTCGAAGCCGACGCTGGCGGTGTAGCGCTGCACCAGCTCGCTCATCGGCTCGGTGAACAGCGCCGACCAGGCCTGGTGCTTGGCGGCGAGCGGGTCGTGCGACGGGTCTTGGCGTGACATGCGTGCGTATTATCCCGGCGACCCATGAGACCAGCCCCTGCACCGGCGGCCGACACGGGGGCCGAGGCGCCCGACGGCAGCGTGGGCGACACCCACTTCGCCAGCACGGCGACGCGGCCGGCGAGCGTGTGGCCCGACACGGCCGATGGCGGTGCCGGCGGCGTGTTCACCCCGTCGCGCTTCGACCCGCTGGCCGAGGAGCGCGCGCGGCTGCAGGCGCAGGCCGCGGCGGCCTTCGACGTCTGCCACCCCGCGCTGGCGCTGCGCGCCGTGCTGCTGGTGCAGGCGGCGCTGGCGCTGGTGGCGCTGGCCGGTGCCGACACCGTGCACGCCTGGGGCCAGCGCCAGGCGGTGCTGGCCTTCGGCGGCGTGGTCGCCACGCTGCTGTGGCTGGTGGCGGTGTGCGCCGCGCGCCGCGCACTGCGCGGCACCGCCGCCGCCGGGCGCGCCGCGGTGGTGCTGCTGCTGGGCGCGCTGGCCGCGCTGGCGGCGTGGTGGCCGCTGGCCTGGGTGGGCCTGGCCGGTGGCGGCGGCGGCCTGCGCATCGCCGGCGTGGCGCTGTCGGGCGCGGCGCTGGCCGCGCTCCTGTGGGCCTGGCTCGACCTGCGCTCGCGCATCTGGCACCCGGCGACGGCGAGCGCGCGCCTGGCCGAGCTGCAGTCGCGCATCCGCCCGCACTTCCTGTTCAACGCGCTCAACACCGCGCTGGCGCTGGTGCGCACCGACCCGACGCGCGCCGAGGCGGTGCTGGAGGACCTGGCGCAGCTGTTCCGCAGCGCGCTGGCCGAGCCCGGCGCGGCGGTGACGGTGCGCGACGAGATCGAACTCGCCCAGCGCTACCTCGCCATCGAGCAGGTGCGGTTCGGCGCGCGCCTGCAGGTGGCCTGGGAGATCGACCCGCGCATCGCCGCCGCGCGCCTGCCGCCGCTGGTGCTGCAGCCGCTGGTGGAAAACGCCGTGCGCCACGGCATCGAGCCGGCGCAGGGCGGCGGCCGCGTGTGGGTGCGCGGCGTGGTGCAGCGCGCGCAGGTGGTGCTGGAGGTCATCAACACCGTGCCGCGCCAGGGCGCCGTGACGGCATCGCCTTCGACGGGACACGGCATGGCGCTGCACAACGTGCGCGAGCGCCTGAGGCTGCTGCACGACCTGGCGGCGCAGTGCGACGTGTGGCGCGAGCCCGGCGCAAACGGCGCCGACGACCGCTTCCACGCGCGCATCGTGCTGCCGCTGGGCTGACACCGGCATGCGCGTGCTGATCGTCGACGACGAAGAGCCGGCGCGGCTGCGGTTGCGCGCGCTGCTCGGCGACCTGGCGGCCGAACTGGCGATCACCGACGTGGCCGAGGCCGCCGACGCCGACGCCGCACTGGCCCGGCTGCAGGCGCACCCGGCCGACGCGGTGCTGCTCGACATCCACATGCCCGGCGTGCACGCGCCCACCCAGGGCCTGCGCCTGGCCGAGGCGCTGCGCGGGCTGGCGCTGCCGCCGGCGCTGATCTTCGTCACCGCGCACACCGACCATGCGCTGGCCGCCTTCGAGCTGGAGGCCGCCGACTACCTGACCAAGCCCGTGCGCCTGGAGCGGCTGCGCGCCGCGCTGCAGCGCGTGCAGCAGCGCCTGCGCCTGGCCGCCGCGGCCGCGTCGCAGCCGGGCGGTGCCGCGGCCATCGACGGCCCGGTGCTCGTGGTCGGCGACCGCGGCCGCGTGCTGCGCCTGCCCATCGCCGAAGTGCTGGTGCTCAAGGCCGAGCTGAAGTACGTGACGCTGCGCACCGCCACGCGCGAACACGTGCTCGACCAGTCGCTGGCCGAACTGGAGCAGCGCCTGGCCGAACTCGGCGGCCGCTTCGTGCGCGTGCACCGCAACGCCCTCGTCGCACGCCATGCCATTCGGGCATTCGAGCTGCGGCCGCTGCGCGACGCCGAAGCGGGCACCGAAGGCGAAGGCTGGGCCGTGCGCGTCGCACCGCTGGACGAGTGGTTGGCCGTGTCGCGGCGCCAGGTGGCGGCGGTGCGGGCGGCGCTGGAAGGTGGCGTCGCGTGAGTCGTGCGGAGCATCGGCGCCCATCGCGGGCGCAGGGCCGTCGAGGGCCCGTGGCATGACGCGTCACCGGCTGCCGGCGCTGCTGGGCGCGGCGCTGCTCGCGGGCGCGATCGTCGGCGTCGCGTGGCATGCGCTGAACGTCGAGGTCGAGGCACCGGTGCAGGCCGCGGTTCGGCCGGCCGCGACGCCGCTGCCGCCGGTCCACGCCGAGCCGCGGGCGCGGGCCGAGGCGATCGTGGCTTCGTCGGCCGGCGCAGCGGCTGCAGCGTCGGGCGCGATGGCGCCGGCCAACCAGGCGCTCTGGGACCTGTGCGGCATCGGCCGCATGCCGGTGCCGCGTGGTCGCGATCCGGCCGAGTTGCCGCCGGCGCTGGGTGAATGGCCGCTGGCCGAAGCGTCGACCCGTCTGCTCACGGTGCTCGAGCACGGCACGCCGCGGCAGCGCGCCGCGGCACGCCTCGTTGCGCACGCCGGTGCGCAAGGCGACGTCGCCCGGCCTTTGTCGCAGCTGGCCCTGCAGCTCGCGCAGCACGGCCGCGACGCCGGCGACGCCGTCGTGATGGCGTGGGCATTGGCGCTGTGCGAGCACGGCGACGGCTGCGCCGGGCAGGTCATCGAGGACTGGATCGCCCTGCAGCCCGAGAACCTGGCGCCATGGCTTGCGCTGGCTTCGGCCGAGCCGACATCCACGCGCGCCTTGGCCGGCATGCGCCAGGCGCGCCACTTCAGGCTGGGGTACGGCGCGCTCTCGGGCACGGTTCGGACGGCGCTCACGGCCGCCGAAGCGGGTTACGTGCGGGCGTCCTTGCTGAGGCGGGCACTCGCGATCGAGGGCACGCTCGCGTTGCCTCCCCTGATGCCGGTGACGCGGTGGTGCCCGGCCCGACCCGGCGTGGACGCGAGCGACTGCGACCACCTGGCCCAGGTGCTCACCACCGGCAGCGACACGTTGCTCGGCTACTTCGTCGGCACGCGCGTGGCCGAACGGGCCGGGTGGCCAGCAGCGCGGCTCGAGGGCTTGCGCGCCACTCGCAAGCGCCTGGAGGCCGGCGCGACGCGCATGGCCGCCGGGCTGATCGATCCGTCCATGCAGCCCTGGTCATGCACGTCGGCTGCGGCGGTGGACGACTTCGTGCGGGTGCTGGGCGATGTGGGTGAACTGGAGGCGGCGCTCCGGGTCCCGCCCGGCGCCGGTGGGCGATGAGCAGCTCAGAGTGCCCGGGCCGAGGTGCCACGGCGCGCGCCGCTTCGAACCGGCGTTCGTCGCGAGCTGTTCCAGCGGTTGACGTTGGCTGATGGGCGCACTGCAGCGGTGTCCTGAGATGAGCCGGCAGCGGCTGCCGGCGCTGGTGGGCGCCGCCTTGCTCGCCGGCGCGATCGTGGGTGTGGCGTGTCATGCGCTGCAGGCCGGCTTCGCGCGCGCGGTGCCCGGCGTCACGCTGCTCGCGCGGCCGGGCGATGGCGCGGCGCCGGCGTCGGCAAGGCAGGCCGTTCCGACGATCGGCCCGGTGTCCGCCGCATCGGCGGCCGTCGCCGCCCGCCCGCCGGCAAGCCAGCCGGTGTGGGACCTGTGCGACGTCGGCCGCATGCCGATGCCGGCCGGACACCGCGGCACGCCCGAGGAACTGGCGCAGGTGCCGCGTGCGCTGCTCGATCTGCCCTTGCAGGACCTCGGCGAGCGGACCGTCTCGCGCCTGGCCCAGGGCACGCCGCGGGAACGGGCGGCGGCGGCGTTCGTCGAGGCGCGTCTGTCGGGGCAGCCGCACACCGTGCCGGTTGCGCTCGACCTGGCCGCCATAGGCGAGGCGCACCGCGATGCCGCCGTCCTGTCCTGGGCACTGGCGCTCTGCCGCGACGATCGCGCGTGCCGCGTCGACGTCGCGCGGCGCTGGACCCGGCTCGAACCGGAGAACCTCGCCGCCTGGCTGCCGTTGCTGGGCGATGCCGAGGCGAGCGACGAGGCGCGCCGCGCCATCGGCCGCACGACGCGCCACCGGCAGGCGATGGGCGTGCTGACCGACGTGGTCGTCTCGGCCGCGCCGGCGGACGCGCCGCGCTACCTGCGCCAGGCGCTGAACCTCTTCGTCCTGGGCATCGAGGCGGCGGTGCCGGTCGACTTCGCCCCGCTCGTGCGCCTGTGTCCCCGCGCCGGCAGCGGGGCGGATGAAGCCGCGCGCTGCGGCCACCTGGCGCGGGTGCTGGTCTGGGGCAGCGACAGCCTGGTGGCGCACGGCTTGGGCCTTCGGTTCGCCGAACACAGCGACTGGACCGCGGCGTCGCTGCAGGCGATGCGCGACGACCGGCACCGCATCGAAGCCGGGATGACCCACGCCAAAGCGGCGACCTTCCCGGAGCCCTACACCTGCAAGGCGGTCGACATGGTCGACCGGATCACGCGCTGGCGTGCGGCGCACGGCGAGGTCGAGGCCTTCAGGCGCGCGGCGCCCAAGGACGCCGCGCGCTGAAGCCGAGCGGGCTGGCCGGAGGTCAGCCCTTGACGCGCCGCCGCTTCGCCGCGGCGCCCACGGCCGCCAGGCCGGCCAGCATCAGGGCATAGGTCTCGGGCTCGGGCACCGGCGAGATCGCCAGGCCGGCGATCGGCGGCGTCACGATCGTGTTGCCCATGAAGCCGAAGCTGCCCATGGCGGTGGCCGCGCCCGTCGCGAGGTTGATGCCGTAGAGCATGCTCTTGCCGGTATCGGCGTCGGTGAACGACGCGTACGCCATGTTGCCGACCGTGATGTCGAAGCCGCTGATGCCGTTGGCATCCACGCCCAGGGCGCCCACGGTGGTGATCGTGATCGGCGCGGCCATCGTGTTGTTGAAGTTGCCGGTGGCCACCTTCAGCAGGTCGTTCTGCACGTCGATGTAGTAGAGCGCCGTGCCGGTCGCCGGGTCGGTGTCGTTGTTGGCATACGCCACCGACGGGTGCCCGCCGGGGATGGCGCCTTCGCCGCTGGCGTTGGTGCCGTTGTTGACGTTGAAGGCGTAGTTCTGCCCGGTGCCGGTGATGACGCGCAGCGAAGCGCCGCCCGACAGGTCGGCCGCGGGGTTGAAGTCGATGCCCAGCGCCGCCGAGCCCGGTGCGGCGTCGAGCATGCCGACCATCGTGGCCATGCCCATCGCGTCGATGCGGTACACGCCGCCGGCGTCGCCGACGCCGTAGAGCATCTGCGTGGTCGGCCGGATGTCGATCGAGACGATGCGCTCGCCGGCGGCCAGGCCGGTGATGGCCATGGGCATCGAGCCGTTCAGCGGGTCCATCGTGTCGAAGGTGAACACCGCGTTGGTCGTGGTCAGGCCGTAAGCCTGGATGGCATGGGCCGGCAGCGCGGCCAGCAGCGCGGCGCCGGCGGCGGCGGTCAGGGTCAGCCGGCGGACGGTCCGGGCTGGAGAGGGTCGTGGCATGGGGTTCGCTCCTGTGTCGTCGAGTTGCGGGGTCGGCGCCGGGATGGCGCTCGACATCGGCCGCTACGCGCCGCGGGGCGGGCTGGATGCGGCCGGCCGACGCCCCCGGTGCGCGCGCGGTCAGCACTCGACGCGCCCACGCCCGGGGCGGCCACCCGAATGAGGGGGCGAGCGGCAGGCTAGGGATTGCCAGGCAACGGCGCGGCGCCGAGCACGCCGGCGGCGCACAGCCGCTGCGCCGCGGGCTCGCCGCGTTCGTCACGCACCAGCGAGGCCATGTAGGCCTGGAACTGCGGATCCTCGCCGCGCAGCAGCTGCGGCAGCTCGTTGTGGAAGTCGTCGCGCCGGATCCACTCCCGCATGTAGTCGTCCCACGAGTTCCAGCGGCGCAGTTCCTCGGGCTCCATCTCGGGCTTGTAGGCGACGAGGTAGGCGCGCTCGAACAGCGAGATCAGCATGTCGAACACCAGCAGCCGGCGCTCGGCCTGCTCGGGCGTGGGGTTCGGCAGCGCCGAGGCGCTGCGCAGCTGCAGGTCGGCGTTGGCCAGCACCACCTTGAGGAACTCGTTGTACGCGTCCGACAGGTGCTGGTACTGCTCTTCCTCGTCGTTGTCGCGCTCCTTGCGCTGGTCGCGCAGGTAGACGAGCACCGCGAACGGCAGGCCGACCACCGTGACGACGTAGCTGAGCGTCTCGAGCCAGTCCTTCACGTCCATGGCGGAAGAAGTGTACGGGGCCGCCGTGTCGGCCTGCGCTCGCGCACTGGCGCCGCACGGCGCGGTCGGGCGCCGTGCCGGGCCCGATGTTCAGGCGCGGCTGGCTGCGGCGTGCAGCGAAGCGCGCCCCGGCGCCAGCGCCGCCGCGTCCAGGCCCTGGGCCGCGATGTCGTCCGGCACCGCATCCCCGCGCAGCAGCGCCGCTGCCAGACGGCCGAGGGCCGGCGACGACTGGATGCCGTAGCCGCCCAGCGCCGCGGCCCAGAAGAAGCCCGGCGTCGCAGGGTCGAAGCCGCACACCGGCTCGCCGTCGGCGGCGAAGCAGCGCAGCCCGGCCCAGGTGCTGCGCGGGCGGCGGATGGTGAGCGTGGTCGCCTGCTCGATGCGGTGCATGCCGATCGCCACGTCCAGCTCCTCGGCAACGACGTCGTGGGCGTGCACCGGGTCGGCGTTGGCCGGCGAGCCCAGCAGCAGGCCGGCGTCGGGCTTGAAGTACCAGCGCTCGTCGAGCGCGAGCACCGCCGGCCAGGTGTGGATGTCGGTGTCCGCGGGCGGCTCGAACAGGAAGGCCGAGCGCCGGCGCGGCTCGATGCCCGCCGGTGCCGCGCCGGCGAGCGCCGCCACCGCGTCGGCCCAGGCGCCGGCGGCGTTCACCAGGGTGGCGGCGTGCCACGTGGCGCCGTCTGCCGTGTGCAGAAGCCAGGCGTCGGTGCTGCAGGTGGCGTCGGCGGTGGTGCTGCGGATGGCACGTTCCAGCCGCGCCTGCGTGCGCAGCACCGCGCCGTGCGCCCGGGCGCCGCGCAGGAAGCCTTGCAGCAGCGCGTCCACCTCGATGTCGAACGCGCCCGGGTCGAACACCGCCAGCGCCGCCGCCTCGGGCCGCAGCACGGGCACGCGCGCCCGCGCCGCCTCGCCTTCGAGCCATTCGGCGGCGGCGCCTTCGGCGCGCAGCGTCGCCAGCAGGGCCTGCGCCTGCGCGCGCTGGTCTTCGGTGCCGACGATCAGCGTGCCGCGTGGCGCCAGCAGCGGCACCGGGCTGAAACCGGCCGGCGGCGCGTCGAAGAAGGCGCGGCTGGCGCGGGTGAGCGCGCGCACCTGCGGCGGGCCGTAGGTCTCGGTGAAGAGCGCCGCCGACCGGCCGGTGCTGTGGCTGCCGGGTGCCGCCTCGGCCTCGAGCAGCAGCACGCGCCGATGCGGTGCCAGGTGCCAGGCGATGCTGGCGCCGACGATGCCGGCGCCGACGATGGCGACGTCGACCTGCTGCGGCTCGGATGGCGACATGCGGCGGCAGTGTAGGGGCCGGCGGGCGGACGCGGCGCGCGGAGGCGGGGGGTCTGGCCGCCGACCGCGCCGGCGCCGAGGCTTGCGTGACGGCCGGCGTCGTGGCCGGCGATCGACACCGCCCGGGGCTGGTCAGCCGTTTGCCTGCACGCACCGGGGGCGCGCCGCCGACCGCGCCACGACCGCCCGCCTGCTCCACGCGACATGAAGAAGCCGCCGTTGCCGGCCCGACCGGCCTCGCCCGCCGCGCGCCACGAGGCGTTGCGCATGAGCCGCCCGCGCAAGCCCGAGCCGACCGCCGGCGCGGGTGATGCCCGGCTGCGCACCCTGTCGTCGGTGCGCAGCATCGTGCTGTGGCACACCGACGCCGACGGCTCGGTGCGGCGCGACAACCCGTCGTGGCAGGCGTACACGGGGCAGTCGCGCGCCGAGTACCAGGACCACGGCTGGCTCGACGCCATCCACCCCGACGACCGCGCCGCGGTGCACGCCACCTGGCAGCGCGCCGTCGCCACCGGGCAGGCGATGGAGACCACCTACCGCCTGCGCCGCCACGACGGCGAGTACCGCACGGTGAGCGCGCAGGGCGCGGCGGTGCTCGAGGGCGGCCGGGTGCGCGAGTGGGTGGGGCTGTGCGTCGACATCACCGCCACCATGCAGGTCGAGGCCGCGCTGCGTGCCAACGAGGAGCGGCTGGCGCTGCTGGACCGCGTCGGCGAGGCGACGCGCGTGCTGCCCGACGCCACCGACATCATGGCCACCACCGCGCGCCTGCTGGGCGAGCACCTGAAGGCCACGCGCTGCGCCTACGCCGACGTCGAGCCCGACGGCGACCGCTTCACCATCCGCAGCGACTGGTCGCTGCCCGGCGTGCCCAGCAGCGCCGGCGTCTATTCGCTGGCGCTGTTCGGCCCGCAGGCTACGCACGACCTGCGCCGCGGCGAGCACCTGGTGGTCAACGACGTCGACGCCGAGCTCGGCGACGCGGGCGGCGCGCGCATGTTCAACGCCATCGGCATCAAGGCCATCATCTGCGCCGGCCTGGTGAAGGACGGCCGGCTGGTGGCGATGATGGCCGTGCACCAGGCCACGCCACGGCGCTGGACGGCGCAGGACGTGGCCATCGTGGCCGAGGTGGTGGACCGCTGCTGGGCACACATCGAGCGCGTGCGCGACGCCGCCGCGCTGCGCGAGCAGGACCGGCGCAAGGACGAGTTCCTGGCGACGCTGGCGCACGAGCTGCGCAACCCGCTGGCGCCCATGACCTACGCCCTGGCGCTGCTGGACCACGCGGCGGACGAGGCGGCCCGGCGCCGCGCGCGCGAGGTGCTGGCGCGCCAGACCGGCCACATGGCGCGGCTGGTGGACGACCTGCTCGACATCTCGCGCATCAACCGCGGCCTGATCCGCCTGCAGCGCCGGCGCGTGGCGCTGCGCGAGCTGGTGCAGCAGGCGGTGGAGACGGCGCGGCCCCTGGTCGACGCGCCGCGCCACCACCTGACCGTGCAGCTGCCCGACCCGGGGCTGGAGGTGGACGCGGACCCGACGCGCCTGGTGCAGGTCGTCAGCAACCTGCTGGCCAACGCCTGCAAGTACACGCCAGACGGCGGCGCCATCCGCGTGGCGGCGTACGCCGACGGTGCGCAGGCGGTGGTGGAGGTGGCCGACAACGGCATCGGCATCCCGCCGGCCGACCAGGCGCGCATCTTCCAGATGTTCACCCAGCTGCCGCACAGCGCCGGCAAGGCCAAGGGCGGGCTGGGCATCGGCCTGTCGCTGGTGAAGGCGCTGGTGGACCTGCACGGCGGCCGCGTCGCCGTGCACAGCGACGGCCTGGACCAGGGCACGCGCTTCAGCGTGACGCTGCCGGCGCTGACGGCCGGCGCGGCGGCGGGCGACCCGGCGGCGCCCGGCGATACCGCGCCGGCCGCATCGCTGGCCGTGCTGGTGGTGGAGGACAACGACGACGGCCGCGAGACGCTGGTGACGCTGCTGCGTCACATGGGTCACGCGGCCGAGGGCGCGCCCGACGGCGAGAGCGCGCTGCAGCGCGTGCAGCAGCGCCGGCCGCAGGTGGTGCTGCTGGACATCGGCCTGCCCGGCATGGACGGCGTCGAAGTGGCGCGCCGGCTGCGCGCCCAGGGACACGACGGCCTGCGGCTGGTGGCCGTCACCGGCTGGGGCGGCGCGGCCGACCGCGCGCGCACCGCCGCGGCCGGCTTCGACGCCCACCTCACCAAGCCGGTGGAGCCCGGCGCCCTGCTCGCCCTGCTGGCGCAGCTGGTGGCGCGCGCGCCGGCGAAGGGCTGAACGGGCATCGATCGAAGGGAAGCATTCGCCATGGCCACCGTGCTCGACAAGCCGCTCAAGCGCCAGATCAGCGTGGACGGCGCCGACTACACCGTCGTGATCGACACCGAGGGGCTCAAGCTCGTCGCCAAGGGCCGGCGCAAGGCCGAGGTGGAACTGCGCTGGCGCGAACTGCTCAGCGGCGACGCGGCGCTGGCGACGGCGCTGAATGCGTCGCTGGGCGCCGCGGCGCGGAACGCGCCGGCGCCTGCACCTGCACCTGCACCTGCACCTGCACCTGCACCTGCGCCTGCGCCCACGCGGCGGGCGCGCTGATCGTCACTGCGGCAGGCCCAGGCCGACCTTGGTGATGCGGCCGTCCTGCATCTCGCGCACCGCCAGCACCGCCGTGCCCAGCGGCACCGAGTCGCCCACCACGGCCGGGCGCTTGATCGCCTCGGCCATCCACTCGGCGACGCTCAGCTGGGCCTGGGCCGGCTCGGGCAGGCCGTAGAAGGCGCACACGTCGGCCAGCGGCAGGCTCGGGTCGAGCGCGAAGTCGCGGAACACGGCGCGTGCGCCGCGCTCGTCGTCGGGCTCAGGCAGCGCCACGCCCAGGCGCCGCGCCATCCAGCCGATGGTGCCGCCCTGCACCAGCAGCGAGGCCAGCACGACGACGAAGGCCACGTCGAACAGCAGCGTGGCCTGCGGCGTGCCCGCCAGCAGCGGGAACATCGCCAGCACGATGGGCACCGCGCCGCGCAGGCCGACCCAGGCGATGAACAGCGTCTCCTGGCGCGTGAAGCGGAAGGGCGCCAGGCACAGCCACACCGCCAGCGGCCGGGCGACGAACATCAGCGCCGCGGCCACGCCGAGCGCCGGCACGAAGGAGTCGGCCAGGCGCGACGGCGTCGCCAGCAGCCCGAGCAGCACGAACATGCCGGCCTGCGACAGCCAGGCGTAGCCGTCCATCACCGGCAGCGTCGGCGCCACCGCGGCAGCGGCGCGGTTGGCGACGATCAGGCCGAACAGGTACACGGCCAGGAAGCCCGAGCCGCCGAGCCAGCCGGTGCCGGCGAACACCGCCAGGCCCGCCGCGCCGATGAGCAGCGCGAGCAGGCCGCCGCTGGCGTCGCGCGCGGCCACGCGCTGCAGCAGCATGGCGCCGAGCCAGCCGCTGCCCACGCCGAGCAGCGCGCCCCAGCCGAACTGCTGCACGAAGGTGATGGCGAGCGTCGCCGCGGCCCCGCCGCCGCCCGCCGGCGTGCCCCCGGCGGCGGCCGCCGCCAGGGCGATGAAGGCCAGCGTCAGGTACACCGCCATCGGGTCGTTCACGCCGGACTCGATCTCGAGCGTGGCGGCCACCCGCTCGTTGAGCGTCACGCCCGAGCGCGTGAGCAGCGCGAACACCGCCGCGGCGTCGGTCGAGCCGACGATGGCGCCGAGCAGCAGCGCCGTCGTCCAGTCCAGCTGCAGCAGCAGCACGGCGGCCGCGGCGGTGATGCCCGCGCTGAGCACCACACCCGCCGTCGCCAGCACCGACGCCGGGCGCAGGCCGGTGCGGAACGTCGACAGCGCCGTGCGCATGCCGCCGTCCATGAGGATCACGGCCAGCGCCACGTTGCCCACCCAGAAGCTCAGGCGCACGTCGTCGAACTCGTAGCCGCCGGGCCCGTCCTCGCCCGCCAGCAGGCCCGACAGGAGGAACACGAGCAGGAACGAGAACCCGATGCGCGCCGACAGCAGCCCGGCGAGCACGCTCGCGAAGACGAGCACGGCCGCGGCCAGCAGCGGGATGTTGAGGAAGTCCACGCGCGGGAGTATCTCCGCCGCACGCCAGGGGGCACGGCGGGCGCCGGGCCTGGCGCTTGCCGACCCTGGTAGCCTCGCCCGCCCGGAACGACACCGCCGCCCGCCACCCCGCCATGAACCTCAAGCTGCCCATCGCCCTGATCGACGAATTCACCGACGGCGAGGTGCGCTCGCGCGGCGAGCTCGACCTGGCCAGCGGCGACATCCGCGTCATCGAGTACGAGGACTACGACGCCGCGGCCGAAGGGCCGCCGGCGTGGCGCGACGACTACGAGTTCACCGTCGGCGTGCTGCGCGCCGGCGACCGCGAGGTGGAGTTCGGCGTGCGCGTGGACAAGACGACCGGGCAGTACAGCGTCACGCCCGACGAGCTGCTCGAGCTCAAGGGGCGTGCAGCCAAGCTGTTCTCGCAGCCGCCGGGCAAGGGGCCGGTGCACTGACCGGCGGGCTGCGCGGCGGGGACCGGCCCGTCAGCGCGGGCGTTGCACCGCCGGCGTGGGCGGGGGGCCGCGGCGCTCGAGGTGGCGGAAGGTGATGCGGCCCTTGCTCAGGTCGTAGGGCGAGAGCTCGATCGAGACGTTGTCGCCGGCGAGCACGCGGATGTGGTTCTTGCGCATCTTGCCGCCGGCGTAGGCGATCAGCTGATGGCCGTTGGCCAGCGTCACGCGGAACCTGGAATCGGGCAGCACCTCGTTGACGGTGCCTTGGGCTTCGATCAGTTCTTCCTTGGCCATGCGGGTTCGGTCCTCGTGTTGTGGGGATGGGGATGACGGGTCGGTCGCCGCCGCTGGCGTGCAGCGCTGGCGCGTGGATCGCGGCACGCGCGGCGTGCGGCGCGTGCGGTTGCGTGAAGGCTGGGCGCGCCACGGGGCGCGGGCGAGGGTGGGGCGCCCGGCGCTGGCCGGCCTGCAGGGTCGTTCGCTGCTGGCCCGGGGCGGGTGGCGGGATGAAGCAGGCCCTGCGGCCGGCGCCGATGAACCGGCTTTCACGCCGGCTCCGTGTGCGGCCTGCGCGCCGTTGCGTGCCGCGGCAGGGTGGGCGGATGTGCCCGACGTGCCCGGTGCGCCCGAAGGCCGCAGCGCCCGAGTGGTGCGACTGTAGCCGACCGCACCGCCGCATCGGGCCGCAGGGGTGTTCCGGCGCGGTCAGTGGAAGTCGCGGCTCGCCGTCGAGTCGGCCAGCCGGCCCAGCAGCGGCGTCAGGTCTTCCAGCCGCCCGGCCACCAGGTTGCACACCTCGCCTTCGCGCTGCCACTTGCCGTAGACCGCCAGCAGGCGCGACTTGAGCAGCGCGGTGCGCTGGCGCTCGCGGATGCTGCGCCAGCAGATGACCTGCACCACGCCGGTCTCGTCCTCGAGCGAGACGAAGATGACGCCGTTGGCGGTGTCGGGCTGCTGGCGCAGGGTGACGATGCCGCAGTAGCGCACCAGGCGGCCGTCGGGTACGTGCTGCAGCTGCTCGGCCGTCATCAGCCGGCGCCTGGCGAGCAGCGGGCGCAGCAGCGCCAGCGGGTGGCGGCGCAGCGTGAGGCCCGTGGTGGCGTAGTCGAAGACGATCTCCTCGCCTTCGGGTGCGGCCGGCAGCTCGAGGAAGGCTTCGTCCACCGGCGCGTCGCGCAGCAGCCGCGGCGGGGCCTTCAGCGCGGCGGCTTCCCACACCTGCTGGCGGCGGTGGCCGGCCAGGCTGGCGAGTGCGTCGGCGCCGGCGAGCAGCCGCATCTCGTGCTGCTCGAGGCCGGCGCGGCGCGCCAGGTCTTCGGCGCCGTCGAAGGGCGCCTGCGCCCGCGCGGCCACCAGGCGCTGTGCCGAGGCGAGCTTCAAGCCCGACACCAGGCGCAGCCCGAGGCGCACCGCGGGCGGGCCCGGCAGGTCTTCGAGCGTGCAGTCCCAGTCGCTCGCCATCACGTCGGGCGGGCGCACCACCACGCCGTGGCGCTGCGCGTCCTGCACCAGCTGGCTGGGCGAGTAGAAGCCGAGCGGCTGCGCGTTGAGCATCGCCGCCAGGAACTCGGCCGGGTGGTGGCACTTGATCCAGCACGAGGCGTACACCAGCAGGGCGAACGACGCGGCGTGGCTCTCGGGGAAGCCGTATTCCGAGAAGCCGTGGATCTGCTGGAAGATCTGCTCGGCAAACGCCTTGTCGTAGCCGCGCGCGGTCATGCCGTTCACGATCTTGTCGTAGTACCTGTCGAGCCCGCCCTTGCGCTTCCACGCCGCCATCGACCGGCGCAGGCCGTCGGCCTCGCCGGGCGTGAAGCCGGCGGCCAGGATGGCGATCTGCATCACCTGCTCCTGGAACACCGGCACGCCCAGCGTGCGGCCCAGCGCCGCCTTCAGCGCCTCGCTCGGATAGACCACCGGCTCCTTGCCCTGGCGCCGGTTCAGGTAGGGGTGCACCATGCCGCCCTGGATGGGGCCGGGCCGCACGATGGCCACCTCGATCACCAGGTCGTAGAAGCAGCGCGGCTTCATGCGCGGCAGCATGCTCATCTGGGCGCGCGACTCGATCTGGAACACGCCCACGGTGTCGGCACGGCCGATCATGTCGTAGGTGGTGGCGTCCTCGGCCGGGATGTCCTGCATCTGGAACTGGAAGCCCTTGCGCGCGCCGATGAAGTCGAGCGACTTGCGGATGGCGGTGAGCATGCCGAGCGCCAGCACGTCCACCTTGAGCAGGCCCATGGCGTCGAGGTCGTCCTTGTCCCACTGGATGACGGTGCGCTCGGGCATGGCCGCGTTCTCGATCGGCACGATGCGCGAGAGCGGCCCGTTGGTGAGCACGAAGCCGCCCACGTGCTGGCTCAAGTGCCGCGGGAAGCCCATCAGTTCGCCCGTCAGCTTGATCAGCTGCTGCACCTGCAGATCATCGGGGTCGAGGCCGGCTTCGAGGAAGCGCTGGCGATCGATGGCACGCCCGTCCCACCAGTACTGCGACTTGGCCAGCGCGTCGAGCTTGTCCGGGTCGAAGCCCAGCGCCTTGCCGACGTCGCGGATGGCGCTCTTGGGCCGGTAGCAGATGACGGTGGCGGTGAGCGCCGCGCGCTCGCGGCCGTACTTGCGGTAGAGGTACTGGATGACCTCCTCGCGGCGCTCGTGCTCGAAGTCGATGTCGATGTCGGGCGGCTCGCCGCGTTCCTTGCTGATGAAGCGCTCGAACAGCACCGACATGCGCGCCGGGTCCACCTCGGTGACGCCGGTGCAGTAGCAGACCACGCTGTTGGCCGCGCTGCCCCGGCCCTGGCAGAGGATGTGCTGCGAGCGCGCGAACTCGACGATGTCGGCCACGGTCAGGAAGTAGTGCTCGTACTTCAGCTCGGCGATGAGCGCCAGCTCGTGCTCGATCTGCTCATGCACCTTGGGCGGCACGCCGTCGGGCCAGCGCCGGCCGGCGCCCTCGTAGGTGAGGCGGCGCAGGTAGGAGGCCGGCGTCTCGCCGGGCGGCACCACCTCGTCGGGGTACTGGTACTTCAGCTCGTCCAGCGAGAAGCGGCACAGGCCGGCGATGCGCACCGTCTCGGCCAGCAGGTCGGCCGGGAAGGTCTGCGCCAGGCGCAGCCGCGTGCGCAGGTGGCGCTCGGCATTCGGGTGCAGCGCGCTGCCGCAGGCGCTGAGCGGCTGGCCGATGCGGGTGGCGGTCATCACGTCGTGCAGCGCCTTGCGCGAGCGCACGTGCATGTGCACGTCGCCGCTGGCCACCAGCGGGATGGCGGTCTGCTCGCTGGTGCGGCGCAGGCGGTGCAGCCACATCTCGTCGTCGAGCACGCGCAGCTGCTCCACGGCCAGCCAGCAGCGGCCGGTGAAGTGCGTGAGCAGCCAGCGCGCGGTGTCGAGCAGCTGGGCGTCGCTGCTGTCGCGCTCGGGCGAGGCCAGCACCAGGCAGCCGTCGAGCTGAGGCCCGGCGAGGTCGTCGCGGCGCAGCACGTAGCGCCCCTTGCCGGCGGCGCGGCGCAGCCGCGTGATCAGGGTGCAGAGGTTGCCGTAGCCCTCGCGGTTGCGGGCGATGGCCACCAGCGTGAAGGGCGCGTCGCCCTGCACCTGGAACTGGCTGCCGACGAGCAGCTGCAGCCGCTGCTCCTTGGCCGCCTCGTGCGCCCGCACCACGCCGGCCATCGAACATTCGTCGGTGATGGCCAGCGCCGTGTAGCCCATCTTCCTGGCGCGCTCCACCAGCTCCTCCGGCCGGCTGGCGCCGCGCAGGAAGGAGAAGTTCGACAGGCACCGAAGCTCGGCGTAGGCGGGCAGGGCGGACATGGCCGGGGCTCGTGCACGGCGCTCAGGCGAACGAGCCTTGCAGGTACCAGGCCGCGGCGTCGTCGGCCAGGCGCTCCTGGTAGATCCACAGCACGCCGGCGTGGCGCGACAGCGCCACCCAGTAGTCGCGCGAGACGTGGCGGTGCGTCTGCTCGCCGTCGACCACGACGCGGTCCCACCAGCCGCCTTCCACCCGGTGCGGGCCCGACAGCAGGTGCAGCGGGCCCTGGTACAGCGGGCGGTCGTCGCGCACCGCCAGCTTCAGCGGCGCGGGCAGCACGAAGGTGGGCTGCGGCAGCGTGGGCGGGCGCTGGCGCTGCCGCGAGGACGACGGCAAGGGTACCGGCGCGGGCTGCCAGTGCTGCGCCCATTCCAGGCGATGGTCGTCCACCAGCACCGGGCGCAGCACGCGCTCGGGGCCCAGGCGGGCGGCGATGCGCTCGAGCACCAGGGCCAGCGATTCACCGTCGTCCTTCACGTCGGGCAGCAGCGAGGCGCTGTGTTCCTCGAGCGGCACCACGTCGAGCGCCTCGAGTTCGAGGTCGCCCACCGGGGCGGCGAGCGTCACCTTGGCCAGGTGCTCGGCCAGCAGGCGGCACAGGTGCTCGATGTCGCGCATGGGCCGGGCGGTGCGCACGGTGAGCTCACCGCCGCTGCCGGCGTCGCGCGCGCGCATCGCGTCGTGCGCCCAGCGCAGCGTGAAGGCTGTTGAGCCAGCGTGGCGCGCGGCGAGCCAGCCGCACATCTGCAGCAGCAGGCGGCGCGCGCCGAACAGCAGCGCCGAGGCCAGCTCCACGCGCGCCATCAGCTCGAGCCGGGCGCAGAAGGTCTCGGGCAGCGTCACCCAGTCGTGCGCCTCGGGCACCAGGCCGTAGGCGGTGTCCAGCGCGGTGAGCAGATCACGACCGAAGCGGCGCGTGATGCCGCCGCGCGGCAGCCGGCGCACGTCGCCCAGGGTGCGGCAGCCCAGCTGGGACAAGGTGACGTGATGCGGCCGGGTGGCGGAAAGCACGTCCATCGGCAGGCCGTCGAGCAGCTCGGGCAGCGGCTGGCGCAGGCCGTTCTCGATGCCGGCGCGCGCCAGGCTCAGCGCGGCCAGGCCGTTGGGCGCCCAGGCCAGCGCGGTGCAGCCGAGGTCGCGCGATTCGTGCAGCACGCGGTCGCGCAAGGCACGCTTGCCGCCGAAGAGCCGCGTGCTCGCGGCCACCTCCATGAGCACGGCGTCTTCGCACACGGCCACCCGGGGCGTGAACTGCAAGGCCCAGCTGCACGGCCCGTGCAGCGCCTGCGGCTCAACCGGCGGCGACGCGGGGCCGGGGCTGGCGCTGCAGGGGAACGACAGGGCTGCCCACAACATCGGCAGGCACCTCGCGCTGGACGAAGAAGCGGCTGGGCCGGCGCAGCCGCGGCGTGAGCACGGCCGCCAGCCCGCCGGGAACGGAAGGCAGCCGCAGCACGCCTTCGTGGGTGGGGCCGCGGCGCTTGAACACCTGCACGTGCAGCTCCCAGTCGAGGCCGAAACCCGCCACCACGCGCAGCGGCGCGGCCGAGGCCTCGTGGCGCGCGGCTTCGGGCCGGCACAGGAAGACGAGCCCGTCGTTGCCCTGCGCGCACACCTGCAGCCGGCGCAGCTGCTCCTGCCGCGCCTGCGGCAGCCAGGCGACCACGCCACCGGCGGCGCCGGCCTTGATGAACTGCTCGGTGGCCCACAGCCGCTCGGCCGGGGCTTCGGCCTGCACCCAGACGAACTGGCGCTCGTCCAGCCCGGCGTGCACCAGCCCCGGCAGGAAGGGCTGGCGCGGCGGCCCGATCACCACCACCTGGCGGCCATCGGCGACCACCCGGCCCAGCGCCGGCGCCAGCAGCCGCCACTCCACCGTGGCCGGCTGCGGCGTCAGCACCTCGGCCAGCGCCTGGCAGGGCCAGCCGCCGCCGGGCAGCTCGGCATCGAGCGCAGCCCAGCCCGAGGCCACCACGCGCGTGTCGTGCTGGCCCAGCTCGGTGCCGCGCCAGACGGCGTGTTCCAGTGCGGCGGGCAGGGCGGGAGGGGCGGCGGGAATGGCTGCGGGAGGGACGGCGGGAGGGACGGCGGGAGTGGCGCCAGGCGAAGCCGGCCCGACGCTCGCTTCGTTGGCGTCGGAAGGGAGAAAAAGCCCGTCGAGGACGGGCTGGGCGGCAAGGGCAGGCATGGCGGATACTGGATGGATCTACAGTATCACCCATGGATTCCCCTGTCGAGTGAAGACCCGGCAGGTGCGTCTCCCCGCGCGCCTTCGCCTCGCCCGACCGCGCCCGAACGCGCCCAACCGCGCCCGAACGCGACCAACCGCGCCCGGCAGCGCCCGACAGGCCTAGCATCGCGCCCGTCCTTCCACCCGAACGCCCCATGCGCCACGCCCGACCGGCCTTGCTGCGCCGCGCCGCCCGCCCGTGATGCCGCGCCGTGCCGCGCTGACGTGGGCGGCGTTGTGGCCCGCGCTGTGGCCGGGGCCGGCCCGCGCCGACGAGCGCCGCATCGAGCTGATGCTGCGGCTCGAAGACCACGAGCGCCGCCCCATCGCTGCCGAGCGCCTGCGCCTCGTGCTCGGCACCCAGGGCGACTGGCGCGCGCCCGGCGCCGGCACGCTGCTCACCACCGACGGCGAAGGCCACGCGCGCTGGTCGGGCAGCGTGGCGCGCGAGCAGCGCACGAAGCGCTGGGTCGGCAGCTTCGCCGACAGCCTGCTGTCGCTGCCGCAGCGCGTCGACTGGCTGCAGGTCGGCGTCGAACTGCCGTTCCTGGGCGCGCCCTGCCTGTACACCACCGAGCTCGACTGGTTCGCCAACCGCGCCACCAGCGTGCAGAGCACACCCGGCGCCTGGTGGGCCGATGCCCAGGGCCGCTACACGCGCGGCGCCGAATGGGTCGAATCGGCGCGCGCCTGGCGCCTGCCGCTGGCCGCGGCCCAGGGCCTGGTGAGCACCACGCTGGGCCACGAGTTCGCCCAGGCCAGCCTGATGCCGGCCGACGACGCCCCGCCGCGCTGGCGCGTGCAGCTGCTGGTCCGCCGCGCCGCCGCGCCCGTGCGGCGCTGAGTGGTGCACGCCCGGACAAGCCACGTGCACCCGTGGACAAGCGCGCCGTGCCGCGGCGGGCCAGGCCTTCTAGCCTGAGGGCTCCGCTGGTCGAACCAGCCGGTCCACAGGAGACGCCCATGACCCCGACCCGTCCGCTTCCGTTCGTGCTGGTGCACGGTGCCTGGCACGGCGCCTGGTGCTGGCAGCGCGTGATCGCGCCGCTGGCCGCGCGTGGCCATGCCGTGCTGGCCTGCGACCTGCCGGCGCATGGCCTCGATGCCCGCACGCCGGCCGCCTTCCACCGCCGGCCGTTGGATGCGGCGGCCTACGCCAGCGAACCTTCGCCCGTCGCCGCCACCACGCTCGCCGACCACGCCGGGCGTGTGCTCGAGACCGTCGACGCGGCGCGCGCGCTGGGCCACGAGCGCGTGGTGCTCGTCGGCCACAGCATGGGCGGGCTGGCCATCGGCGCGGCCGCCGAGCAGGCGCCGGACAAGGTGGCCGCGCTCGTCTACCTGTGCGCCTTCATGCCGGCGCCGGGCGTGCCCGGCGTGGCGTACATCCAGGCGCCCGAGAACGCCGGCGAGCGTGTCGGCCCGGCGTTCAAGGCCGACCCGGCCGCGGTCGGGGCGCTGCGCCTGGACACGCGCGAGCCGGCCGCGCGTGCCGCGCTGCGCGAGGCCTTCTACGGCGACGTCGAGCCCGACCTGTTCGAGCGCGCAGCCGACCTGCTCACGCCCGACGCCCCGGTGGCACCCTTCGCCGCGCCGATGCCGATCACCGCGGCGCGCTGGGGCGCGCTGCCACGGCACTACGTGATGTGCCTGGAGGACATGGCGATCCGCCCGGCGCTGCAGCAGCGCTTCGTCGCCGAGGCCGATGCGCTGACGCCGCACAACCCGACGCGCGTGCATCGGCTGGCCACCAGCCACTCGCCTTTCCTGTCGCAGCCGCAGGCGCTGGTGGCAGTGCTGGCGGGCATCGCGGGCTGATCCCAGTGGCCGGCCGCGCGCCCGGCGGCCAGACTGCGCGCATGCTGTCGCTGTGGTCCACCACGCGCATCGCCGCGCCGCAGCGCGCCGAGTTCTGGCGCGGCGCCGTGTGCGAGGCCTTCCTGGCGATGACGCCGCGCATCGCGCGCGCCGCCGACTTCCGCGCCCAGCTGCACCATCGCCCGCTGGAGCGGCTGGCGCTCAACCGCGTGCTGGCGCCGGCGCACGGCGTGGCGCGCACGCCGGCCGACCTGGCGCGCGACCCGCGTGGCCGGATCTTCGTCAACCTCAACCTCGGCGGCGCCGCGCGCCTGCTGCAGTTCGGCCGCGAGCACGTCGCCCGGCCCGGAGAGCTGCTGCTGATCGACGGCGCCGAGCCGTACGAGCTGACGCAGGACGGCCCGGTCGACCTGCTGTCGCTGGCCGTGCCGCACGCGGCGCTGGACCCGCGCACGCTGGCCGCGCTGCGCGACCGCGTGGCCCGGCCGCTGCCGGCGCGCGCCGCGGCCGGCCTGCTGGCGGCGCAGATGCAGGCGCTGGCGCGCTGGCCCGGCGAACTGGGCCCGGCCGAGGCCGCCGCGGTGGCCGAGCATGGCCTGGCATTGATCGAGGCGCTGGTGGAGCCGAGCGCCGACACGCCGGCACCGGCACGCGCGGCGAGCCGCGGCGCGCTGCTGCGGCGGCTCATGGCCATCGTCGCCGCGCGCCACGCCGAGCCCGGGCTGACGCCGGCGCAGGTGGCGCACGAGGCCGGGGTCTCGCTGCGCAGCCTGCACGCGGCGTTCGCCGACGCCGGCGGCAGCTTCGGCGCGGCGCTCATGGCCTGCCGCCTGGCGCGCGCGCACGCGCTGCTGGCCAGCCCGCTGCCGCTCGCCGAGCTGGCGCGGCGCTGCGGCTTCCGCTCGGCCGCGCACTTCTCGCGCCGCTTCCGCGACCGCTACGGCCACGCGCCGAGCGCGCTGCGCGCGGGTCGCGACGGCTGAAGGCCGCGCCGCGCGGCCTGCGGGCGCTGCCACGCGCTGCGGCGCGCGCCGGATCGTCGGCGCTGCAGGCGCTTCGTCGCCCGCCGGCGCGGCTGGTCGCAAGGCGCTCGCGCCGCGCCGGAGCCGCGCCTACAGTGCCTCCATCGACAGCCCCACACACACCAGGAACCGCACCATGAACACCACCCGCCGCACCTCCACCCTGTTCTCGCTGATCGGCGCCGCGCTGATGACGCTGGCGATGCTCGCCGGTGTCGACGGCCTGGCGACGAACGACGGCGCCGCGACGCACCTGGTGCAGACCACGACGAGCGCGGCCAAGGCCTGACGCGCGAGCGCAGGCTCGACACGAACGCCCGGCATCGCCGGGCGTTCTCGTTTGTGAAGGCGCCCGGCATCGCCGGGCGTTCTCTTGTGAAGGCGCCCGGGATCGCCGGGCGTTCTCGTTTGTGCAGGTGCCCGGCTTGGTCGGGCGTTCTCGTCTTCAAAGGCGCCCGGCTTCGGCCGGGCGTCGTGGTGTTCGGAAGTGCCTGGCTTGGCTCGCGTGCTCGTTGCTCAGGGCGAGGCGATGTCCGGCCCGGCCGTCGCGCCGGGTTCGTCGGCGCGCCGCCCTGCGCCCAGGCCGAGCGCGCCGCCGGCAGCGAGTCCACCGCCGCCGGCCATGCCGCTGCCGCCGCGGCCGCCACCACCCCCGCTGCGGCCGCCACCGCCGCCGCCACCACCGCGGCCCGCGCCGGCGGCGGTGCGCAGCGGGCCCTGGTCGGGCACCACCACGTCGGCCGGCACGGCGTCGAGGTCCAGCACCTCGCGGATGAAGTCGCGCAGCGACCGCACCAGCGCGGCGGTCTCGATGCGCCGGCCGGCCACCATGTCGGCCGCGGCCTGCGCCGCCAGCCGCACCTGCTCGGCCGTGCCCAGCAGGATGACGTCGGACAGCGCCGCCTCGACGGCATCGCGGATGCGCCGCCGGCGCTCGGCGCCCGGGCCGTCCGGGTCGCCGGGGTCTTCGGCGCCCGCGGCCGTGCGCGTCTGGCCCTCGTCTAGGTGGTCGTCACCATGGACCATGGCGCCGCCGTCGCGCGCCAGGTCCGCCGCACGCACGCCACCCGCCGCACCGCCCGGCGCGAAAGGCCCCGTGCCGGCCGCGCGCATGCGCAAAGAATCGCGCCGGTGCGCCGGGTCCACCGCGAGGTTGCCGGTGAACGATCCACCCAGCGTCTTGTAGGCCGCGATCAGCGTGCGCAGGCGCTCGTTGATCTGCCGGTTCTGGCGTTCGCGCCGCTGCTGCACGCGCTGCATCACCAGCAGGCGCAGGCCGACCGCCACCACCGTCACCAGGATCAGGCCCAGCAGCGTGGAGACGATGCCCTGCCACGAGCCGAGGTCGATGGGGCTGCGCATGCGGCGAGCGTAGCGTGCCGCGTGCCAGGGTTTTCGCGGGCCCGGAGGCCGATGCAGCGGGTACGACGGTTGCCGAACGGCGCCGACCCTTCGCGGCTGGCGCGGCGGGCGTCACTTCAGGCGGCCGGGCGGTGACGGACCGGCGCCACGCGCACCACCATGCCCTGGCTGAAACTGCTGCACATCAGCGCCGTCATCGTCTGGTGCGGCGCGCTGCTGTACCTGCCGGCGGCCATCGCCGCGGGTGGCCGACGCAGCCCCCGCAGCCCGCGCCACGGCGTGCTGCGTGCGCTGTTCACCACCGTGGCCACGCCGGCGGCGCTGCTGGCGGTGGCCTCGGGCACCGCGGTGTTCGTGTGGCAGGGGCCGCTGGCCGGCTGGTTGATCGCCAAGCTGGCGTGCGTGGGGCTGCTCGTGGTCGCGCACCTGGCGTGCGGGCTGCTCATCCTGCGCATCGAAGGCGGGCGGGCGCGGCATGGCGCCGACCGGGGCAAGTGCGTGGCAGTGGAGATGGTCGCCGTGCTGTCGCTGGCCGGCACCGCCGGCCTGGTGCTGTGGAAGCCGTTCTGAGATGCGCGCGACGGCCTCAGTCCGACGTGTCGACGCCCACCGCGTACTCGTACACGAGCCGGCCGCCGAAGTAGGCGGCGATGGCGATGAACGCGGCGGTGATCAGCGTCAGCGCCAGGCCCCACGGCGCGACCAGCGCGCCGGGGTTCTCGCCCAGGCGCAGCAGCCAGTTCAGCGTGGCCATCGACAGCATCATCACCGCGGCCAGGGCGTGCATCCAGCCGGTCACCAGGCGCCGGATGCGCTTGACGCTCAGCAGGTCCACCAGGCCGGCGACGCTGGCGCCCCAGCCGCCGAGCGCGCCCACGCCGGCCAGCCACAGGCTGGCGCGCGCCCAGAACGGGTCGCCGCTCACCAGGTAGGCCCCGTCGCTGCCGACCAGCCCGATGAGCGCGGCCACCGGGAAGTGGATCATCATCGGATGCAGCGGGTGCCCGGCCAGGGCGGCGCGGCTGAGGATGGGGTCGGCGGTGGTCTTCATCGGGCCATGGGATCGCGCCGCGCCTGGGCAGGCGGTGTGCCGGCCCCCGCGCGCCGCCTCGGCGCGGCGACCTGCGGCGCGCTGCGCTGCGCCACGGTCGCCACGCTGATCGCGACGCTTGCCGGCTGCGCCCGGCCCCTGTCGACGCTCGACCCCGCCGGGCCTTCGGCACGCGCCATCGCCCAGGTGTGGTGGTGGATGTTCGGCGTCGCCACGCTCGTGTCGCTGGCGGTCATCGCGCTGTGGCTGCTGGGCATGCGCCGCCGCTACGACGGCGACAGGCCAGCGGCGCGCCGCGCCGGCGTGCGCTGGATGGTCGGCGGCGGGCTGGTGCTGCCGCTGTCGGCCATCGCCGCGCTGCTGGTCTTCGGCACGCCGGCGGGCCGGCACCAGTGGCCCTGGCCCGGGCAGGCCGAACCGCCGCTGCGCATCGAGGTCACCGGCCACCAGTGGTGGTGGCAGGTGCGCTATCCCGGCCACGGGCACGAGCTGCGCAACGAGCTGCGCCTGCCCGCCGGCCGGCCGGTGGACATCCAGACCGAAGGCGCCGACGTGATCCACTCGTTCTGGGTGCCGCGCCTGGGCGGCAAGCTCGACGCCATTCCCGGCCGTCGGCTGGTGGTGCGGCTGCAGGCCGACGCACCCGGCACCTACCGCGGAACCTGTGCGGAGTTCTGCGGCGTCGGACACGCCCACATGGCGATGACCGTGGTGGCGATGGAGCCGGCGGCCTTCGACGCCTGGCTGCACGGCGCCCCCACCGCGGCCGCGGCCGCCCCTTCGAACACGGCCAGCGCGCCGCCCACGCGATGAGCACGCGCCAGGACACCGCCGCGCGCGACGACGAGGCCATGCCCGACGCCGGCGCGCTGCACGACGAGTTCCACGCCGTGTGGTGCAACCCGCGCGGCTGGCGCGCCTTGAGCGTGGTCAACCACACCGCCATCGCCAACCGCTTCCTGATCACCGGCACCGTGTTCTTCGTCATCGCCGGGCTGCTGGCGATGCTGATGCGCGCCCAGCTGGCGCGGCCCGAGGCCGGCTTCATGCGCGCCGAGGCCTACAACCAGGCCTTCACCGTGCACGGCACGATGATGATGTTCCTGTTCGCCGTGCCGATGGTGCTGGGCCTGGCCTCGCACCTGCTGCCCAAGATGCTGGGCGCGCGCGACCTGGTGTTCCCGCGGCTGTCGGCCTTCGGCTACTGGTGCTACCTGTTCGGCGGCATCATCTTCACCAGCAGCCTGGTGCTCGGCCTGGCGCCCGACACCGGCTGGTTCATGTACACGCCGCTGTCGAGCGACGTGCACTCGCCCGGGCCGAACGCCGACTTCTGGCTGCTGGGCATCACCTTCGTCGAGATCGCCACCATGGCGAGCGCCATCGAGATCGCGGTGTCGATCCTGCGCACCCGCGCCGCCGGCATGTCGCTCGACCGCATGCCCGTCTTCGCCTGGGCGATGCTGGTGACGACGATGATGATCATCGTCGGCTTCCCGCCGCTGATCCTGGGCTCGATCCTGCTCGAATTGGAACGTGCCGCCGGCTGGGCCTTCTTCGACCCGGTGCGCGGCGGCGACCCGCTGCTGTGGCAGCACCTGTTCTGGCTGTTCGGCCACCCCGAGGTCTACATCATCTTCCTGCCCGCGGCGGGCATCGTCTCCACCGTGCTGCCGGTGCACGCGCGCAACCCGCTGGTGGGCTACCGCTGGGTGGTGGTGTCGCTCATCTCCGTGGGGTTCATCAGCTTCGGGCTGTGGGTGCACCACATGTTCACGGTCGGCATCCCGGCGCTGGGGCTGGCGTTCTTCTCCGCGGCCAGCATGCTGGTGGCGGTGCCCACGGGCGTGCAGGTGTTCGCCTGGATCGCCACGCTGTGGACCGGCCGGCCGGTGTGGACGACGCCGATGCTGTGGCTCGCGGGGTTCCTGGCGATCTTCGTCATGGGCGGGCTCACCGGCGTGATGCTGGCGTTCGTGCCGTTCGACTGGCAGGTGCACGACACGCACTTCGTCGTCGCGCACTTCCACTACGTGCTCATCGGCGGCATGCTGTTTCCGCTGGTGGCCGGCATCTACCACTGGCTGCCGATGTTCAGCGGGCGCATGGCGTCGCCGCGGCTCGGCAAGGTGGGCTTCTGGCTCACCTTCGTCGGCTTCCACGGCACCTTCCTCGTGATGCACTGGACGGGCCTGCTCGGCATGCCGCGGCGCGTGTACACCTATCCCGCCGGGCTGGGCTGGGACTGGCCCAACCTCGTGTCCTCGGTGTTCGGCTTCGTCATGGCCTTCGGCGCCGCGACGGTGCTGCTCGACATCGCGCTGCACGTCCGCTACGGCCGCAAGGCCAGCCCCAACCCCTGGAACGCCGACACGCTGGAATGGGCCGCCGGCATGCCGCCGCGGCCGTACAACTTCGCCAGCCTGCCGCGTGTCGAGAGCCGCCATCCGCTGTGGAACCAGCCCGAGCTGATGCAGACCATCGCCGGCGGCGAGCACGCGCTGGCGCGCGCCACCCACGGCCGGCGCGAGACGCTGGGCAGCGACGCGGTCACCGGCCGCGTCACCGAGGTCATCCACCTGCCGAGCAACTCGTGGTGGCCGCTGGTCACCGGCGCGCTGCTGGCGGCGCTGTGCATCACGCTGCTGGTCAAGTTCTACACGCTGGCCATCGGGCTGGCGCTCGCCGCGCTGGTGGCGGTGCTGGCCTGGTCGTGGCAGAACGGCGCCCACCCCGCGGCCGTGGGCGGCGAGGCCAAGGGCCTGCCCGAAGGCCTGCACCTGCACTCGCGCGGCTTCGACGGGCCGGGGCTGTGGGGCATGGGGCTGGCGCTGCTGGCCGACGCGGCGATCTTCGGCTCGCTGGTCTTCGCCTGGCTGTTCCTGTGGACCGTCGCGCCGAGCTTCCAGCCACCGGCCGAGCCGGTGCTGGCGGGCTGGCCGCTCGCCCTGGCGGCGCTGGCCTTTTGCGCCGGTTGGCTGCTGCTGCGCGACAGCGTGCGCCGGCTGCGCGACGGCGCGGCGCAGCGCCTGCGCCTGCGGCTGCTGCTGGCCGCGGCGTGCGGCGCGGCGGGCTGCGCCGTGCCGGCGTGGCTGCTGCAGGCGCTGCCACTGCGGCCGGGGGCGAGCGCGCACGATGCGTGCTTGAGCTTCCTGCTGCTGTACCTGCTGGTGCACGGCGCGTGGATCACGCTGATGGCGGCGCTGCAGGTGTGGCGCGTGCACCGGCGCCACGTCGGCCTGCATGCGCCCTACGAGGTGGCGGTGGTGACGCTGCCGTGGATGGTGGTCGCCGGCTTCACCGCCGTGGCCTGGGTGGCCTTCGGCGTGCTGCCGCACGTGATGCACGGGAGGGTGACGTGAAGCCGGCGCCGGACAGCGCGTGGCAGCTGGTGCTGGGCCTGGGCATCTGGGTGCTGTGGTTCGGGCTGACCTACGGCGGCTCGGCTCTGGCCTGCCGGTTCGTGCCGCCGGCCACGGCGCCGACGACGGCGCTGGCGGCCAACCTGGTGCTGCTGCTGCTGGCCGTGGCCAGCGCGTCGCTGCTGCTGGTGCTGGCCTGGCGCAGCGCGCAGGCGGCGCGCCACCATCGCAGCGACGGCGCGCCGCACCGCCGCTTCTTCGCCGCCTGCGGTGCGGCGCTGCACGTCGTCGCCGCGGTCAGCACGCTGGTGGTGGCGCTGCCGCTGGTGGTGCTGCCGGCGTGCGTGTGAGCGATCGGGGCGTGATGCGGTGCAGCCGCCGGCCGTGATGGCACCTCCGCGTTCGCCAGCGAACGCCGGCCCGCGTGCAGCGGCGGTGCGTGCTGCGCGGCGCACCGGGTGCCTGACGTTCCAAGTGATGGCCATGCTGGCGCCCGCCCCGGCACTCGCCCACGGCGGCGGTGTCGGCGGCCTGAACGGCGATGCCGCGATCTGGATCGCCCAGCTCATCTTCACCGCCGCGTGGTTCGCCTACGCCTGGGGCGCGGCGCACGTGCGGCCCACGGGGCCGCGCCGGCTGGCCTTCCACGCCGCCATGCTCATCGGCGGGCTGGCCTTGTTCGGCCCGCTCGATCACTGGGCCGAAGGCAGCACCGCCTGGCACATGTTGCAGCACATGCTGCTGATGGTGGTGATGGCCCCGCTGGCGGTGCTGGCAAGGCCGTGGCCGCAGTGGCGTGCTGCCACGCGCGGCTGGTTCGATCCGGCGTGGCGCGCGCTGGCCCGCCTGGTGCGCCGGCCGATGGCGTGCGCGCTGCTGCACGCCGCCGCCATCTGGGCCTGGCATGCGCCAGGGCCCTACATGGCCGCGGTGTTCGACCCCACGCTGCACGTGCTGGAGCACGCCTCGTTCGTGTCGACGGCGGCGCTGTTCTGGTGGTCGGTGTTCCATGCCGGGCGCGCGGGCAGCCTGGGCGCGCTGATGGCACTGCTGTTCACGCTGATGCACACCGGGCTGCTCGGCGCCGTGCTCACCTTCGCACGTGAGCCGCTCTACTGGCGCGAATCGCGCGAGCTGTGGGACCAGCAGCTGGCCGGCCTCGTCATGTGGATCCCCGGCGGCGCGGCCTACATCGCGGCCGCGGCCTGGGTGATCGCGTCCGCCCTGGCGCGACAGCACCGTGCACCGGCCGCGCGCCGCTGGCGCGAGGCCCCACCCTGAACCTGGGAACAGGCGTTGCCGCCCGCGGCGCAGGCGGCGCGCGGCCCGGGCGCCGCATGCTGCAGGAGTGCACGGCATGAAGGTGTCTCGACGGGATTTCGGCCGGCTGCTCGCCGGTGGCGGCACGGCAGTGAGCGGGCTCGTCGCCGCCGGCATGAGCCTGGCGCCGGCCACGGCGCGCGCGCAGCAGCTGCGCATCCGCGGCGCCAAGGCCACGCCCAGCATCTGTCCGTTCTGCGCCGTGGGCTGCGCCACGCTGATCCACACCGTGGACGGCACCATCGTCAACATCGAAGGCGACGCGCGCAGCCCGCACAGCGAAGGCACGCTGTGCCCCAAGGGCGCGGCCATCTTCCAGCTGCACGTCAACCCCAACCGGCCGACGCAGGTGCTGCACCGTGCGCCCGGCGCCGCCGAGTGGGAGGTGTGGGAGCTGGAACGGGCGATGGCGCGCGTCGCCGAGCTGACGAAGAAGACGCGCGACGAGACCTTCATCGAGCGCCTGGCCGACGGCAAGCGCGTCAACTGCACCACGGCCATCTTCTCGCTCGGCGGCGCCACGCTCGACAACGAGTGGAACCACATCCAGCAGAAGCTGATGCGCGGCCTGGGCGTGGTGCCGATCGAGAACCAGGCGCGCATCTGACACAGCGCGAGTGTCCCAGGTCTGGGCACCCGCTTCGGCCGCGGCGCGGCCACCATGTATCCCCGGGCGATGGCGGATTCCGACTGCGTGCTCGTCATGGGCTCGAACATGGCCGAGAACCATCCGGTCGCGTTCCGCTGGCCGATGAAGGCCAAGGTGGACAACGGCGCCAAGCTGATCCACGTCGACCCACGCTTCACCCGCACCAGCGCCATGGCCGACATCTACGCGCCGCTGCGCGCCGGCTCGGACGTCGCCTTCCTCGGCGGCCTGGTGCGCTTCGTGCTCGAGAGCGAACGCTGGAACACCGACCCGTTCTTCCAGACCTTCGTGCGCACGTACACCAACGCCGCGACGCTCATCAAGCGCGAGTTCCGCGACACCGAAGACGGCGCGGGCACCTACTCGGGGCTGATCGCCTACACCGGCGACGCGCCGGAGTGGCCGTTCAACGGCTTCGTCGGCGAGTACGACGCCAGGTCGTGGGGCTACGACCGTCCCGGTGACGGCGCGGGCGGCGGCGGGGGCGGCAACCAGGGCGGCGGCCCGCGCGAGACCGGGCGCGAGGACGGCGGCGGGCCCAACGAGCAGCGCGCCTCGCGCGCCGCGCAGGCGGCGGCCGGCGGCCCGCCCTACGACCGGTTGACGCGCGCGCTGCTGCCGCCGCCGGCGGCGCGCGACGACACCCTGCAGGATCCGAGCTGCGTGCTGCAGATCGTGCGCCGGCACTTCGCGCGCTACACGCCCGAGATGGTCGAGCAGGTGACCGGCTGCCCGCGCGACACCTTCCTCGAGGTGGCGCAGACGCTGCTGGACAACTCGGGCGCCGAGCGCACGTCGTCGATCGCCTATGCGGTGGCCTGGACGCAGCACACGCACGGCGTGCAGATCATCGGCTGCGCCGCGCTGCTGCAGCTGCTGCTGGGCAACGTCGGGCGGCCCGGCGCCGGCATCGTGGCGCTGCGCGGCCATGCGTCGATCCAGGGCTCCACCGACATCCCGACGCTGTACCACTCGATCCACGGCTACATGTCGGCACCCTCGGCGCTGGAGCCGCACGCCACGCTGGCCGAGTGGCTGGCCAAGGAAACCAAGCCGACCGGCTACTGGGCCAACACGCCGAAGTTCATGGTGTCGTACCTGAAGTCGATGTACGGCGCCGCGGCCACGCGCGAGAACGACTTCGGCTACGACTGGCACCCCAAGATCATGGGCGACCACTCGCACATGCCGATGTTCGTGGCCATGAACGAAGGCCGCGTCAAGGGCATGTTTTGCATCGGCCAGAACCCGGCCACGTCGCTCAACGCCAAGGTCGAGCGCGCCGGGCTGCGCAAGCTCGAATGGCTGGTGGTGAAGGACAACTGGCTGCACGAGACGGCGATGTTCTGGAAGACCTCGCCCGAGGTGCGCGCAGGCGAGGTCAGCACCGCCGACATCGCCACCGAGGTGTTCTTCTTCCCGTCGTCGCAGGTGGCCGAGTACGACGGCAGCTTCACCAACACGCAGCGCCTCGTGCAGTGGCACTACAAGGCCGCCGAGCCGCCGGGCGACTGCCGCTCGGACATGTACTTCACCTACCAGCTCGGCAAGCGGCTCAAGGCGATGTACGCCGACAGCGTGCTGCCGCGCGACCAGGGCTTCAGGCACCTGGTGTGGGACTACGAGGCCGACGACCCGGCCGACCGCGCCAAGGGCGAGCCGTCGTCGGAGAAGATCCTCAAGGAGATCAACGGCTACCACAGCGCCGACCCAAGCCGCCACCTGAGCGGCCCCGAGGTGCTGGCCGACGACGGCTCGACGACCTGCGCCTCGTGGATCTACTGCGGCGTCTACCCCTCGCCGCAACAGAACCGCGCCGCCGCGCGCCAGGCCGACCCGCCGGGCGTGAAGGGCGCGCAGCTCGGCTGGGGCTTCGCGTGGCCGGCGAACCGGCGCATCCTCTACAACCGCGTCTCGGCCGACCCGCAGGGCCGGCCGTGGAGCGAGCGCAAGAAGTACGTCTGGTGGGACCCGGCGCAAGGCAAGTGGGTGGGGCTCGACGTGCCCGACTTCCCTGCGTCCAAGCCACCCACGTTCAAGCCCGCGCCCGGCGCGACGGGCATGGACGCGCACTCGGGCACCGATGCCTTCATCCTCAAGACCGACGGCGTCGGCTGGATCTACGTGCCCGAAGGCCTGGTCGACGGGCCGCTGCCCACGCACTACGAGCCGGCCGAATCGGTGGTGGCCAACCCGCTGTACCGCCAGCAGTCCAACCCCGTCATGAAGCACTGGAAGGTGGCGGGCAACGAGCTGGCCGCGGTGGCCGACCCGCGCTTTCCGTACGTCATCACCACCTACCGGCTCACCGAGCACTACCTCTCGGGCGCGATGAGCCGCTGGAACCCGTGGCTGGCCGAGCTGCAGCCCGAGCTGTTCATCGAACTCTCGCCCGAGCTGGCGGCCGAGAAGGGCATCGCCAACCTCGACCGCGTGCGCATCACCAGCCCGCGCGCCACGGTGCACGCCAAGGCGCTGGTGACGCGGCGCATCCAGCCGCTGCGCATCGCCGGCCGCACCGTGCATCAGGTGGGCATGCCGTTCCACTGGGGCTGGGAAGGCTTGTCCACCGGCGACGCGGCCAACGAGATGAGCGCGCTGGTGGGCGACCCCAACGTCACCATCCACGAAGGCAAGGCCTTCGTGTGCAACGTGCAGAAGGCCTGAGGAGGCAGCGGCCATGGCCGAAGCGATGGGCTTCTTCACCGACCCCACGGTGTGCATCGGCTGCAAGGCCTGCGAGGTGGCGTGCAAGCAGTGGAACCAGCTGCCTGCGCTGGACGACGAGCGGCGCACGCTCTCGGGCGACAGCTACGACAACACGCGCAAGCTCGACGGCACGCACTGGCGCCACGTCAAGTTCGTCGAGCAGTTCGAGGACGACCGGCGCGGCGGCCGCTGGACGATGCTCAGCGACGTGTGCAAGCACTGCGTGCAGGCCGGCTGCCTGGAGGTGTGCCCCACCGGCGCCATCATCCGCACGGAGTTCGACACCGTCGTCATCCAGTCGGACACGTGCAACGGCTGCAAGGCCTGCATCGGCGCCTGCCCCTTCGGCGTGATCGACCTGAACCCGGTGTCGAACACGGCGCAGAAATGCACGCTGTGCTACGACCGGCTGCAGGCCGGCATGGAACCCGCGTGCTCGCAGGCCTGCCCGACGGACTCCATCCGCTTCGGCCCGGTGCGCGAACTGCGCCAGGTGGCGGCGCGCCGCGTCGAGCAGCTGCAGGCCGCGGGCGAGACACGCGCCACGCTCTACGGCGCCGACGAGACCATGCTCGGCGGGCTCAACGCCTTCTTCCTGCTGGTGGACCGGCCCGAGGTCTACGGCCTGCCGCCCGAGCCGAAGCTGCCCAGCCGCCACACCGTGCCCGGCGCGCTGGCCACGCTGCTGGGCGCCGTGGTCGTCGGCCTGGTGAGCCTGTTCAACCTGCGTGAGCGGCGCAGCGGCGAAGGTGCCGGTGCCGACGCCGATGCCAATGCCGACGCCGATGCCGATGCCGGTGCCCATCGTGGAGGCCGCGCATGATCGACGCCCCCAGCAGCACCTGGTTCACCGCCTCGCCGCACTGGCACGGGCTCATCGTCCTGTACTTCGTGCTGGGCGCGCTCGCCGGCGGCAGCTACTTCCTGGCGGCGATGATCGACATGGTCGGCCGCCGCGACGCGGCGGGTGACCGCAGCGTCGCGCGGCTGGGCTACTTCATCACGCTGCCGCTGATGCTGGTGATCGGCATCGTGCTCATCGTCGACCTGGCGCGGCCCGAGCGCTTCTGGCACCTGCTGATCGAAAACCACACCTGGCGGCCCCTGTTCAAGCCCTGGGTGCCGATGTCCACCGGCTCGTGGGCGGTGCCGCTGCTCGGCTTCTTCGCGCTGCTGTCGTTCGTCGCCGCGTACGCCGAGGCGCGGCGGCCGCACTGGCGCTGGGCGCAGCGGCTGCGGCCGCCGGGCGTGGCCGGCTGGCTGGTGGCGCTGCCCGGCGCGCTGCTGGCGCTGCACGTCACCGGCTACACCGGCGTGATGATCTCGGCGTTGAACCGCCCGGTGTGGTCGGACACGCCGCTCTTCGGCCTGCTGTTCATCGTCTCGGCGGTGACGATGGCCGCGGCGCTGCTCACGCTGGCCAGCCGCTGGCTGCTGTCGTGGACGCCGGCCATCGCCGCGCTGCAGCGCATCTGGGGCTGGCTGTTGCTGTGCCAGGTGGTGGTGCTCGTGGCGATGTTCGTGTCGCTGGGCCCGGCGGCGCGCGGCTGGCTCAACGTGTGGGGCCTGGTGCTGGCGATCGGCATCGGCGTCGGCATCGTGTGGCCGCTGCTGGCCCTGCGCCGCACGCCGCCGCAGCCGGGCCGCGGCCTGGCGGGCGCCGCGGCGCTGGTGCTGCTGGGCGGGGTGCTGGTGCGCACGGCGGTGGTGCTGGTGCCGGAGGTGAACGCACCATGAGCACGACGGCCAACATCCGTGCGGACGCCGGTGCCACCGGTGCACGGCGCGAAGACGTCGTCGCACGCCGCCACGCGACGCTCGCCGTCGCCACCGCGGGCCTGCTGGCCCTGGGCGCCTGCAGCCCGGAGGCGACGCGCACGCGCGGCGGCGGGCCGGGCGCGGACACCGGCAACCGGCCGGCGGTGGTGCGCATGCACGAAGGCTCGAAGCCGTACCACCACACCCCGCGCCTGGTGAGCGCCGCGGCGCCGCTGGACGGCGCCAGCCACGCGCGCGACGGCAGCGGGCGTTGAAGGCCCGCACCGCCATGAGCGCCACGGACAAGCTCGCCGCGCTGGCACGCGGCCATCCCGAGTGGCAGCCCTGGCTGCACGTGGTGGGCGACCTGCTCGCCGAGCTGCGCGAGCCGGTGTGGTCGTCGCCCGCGCCGCACCTGGCGCCGGCTGCGCCGCATCGGCCGCTGCTGGCCGGCGCCGTGCTGCGCCCCGACGCCGACGCCGTGCTGCGCTGGTTCGACCGGCTGGTGCAGCAGGCCCGGGGACAGGGGCTGCACGCGATGTGCGGCGCCGATGCGCGTCCACCTTCGGCCGACGAAGCGTTCTCGATCTGGCTCGCCGCGCTGAACGGCGACGACGCCGCGCTGGCCGCGCACGCGCAGCGCGTCGGCGCCGGCGTGGAGGGCTTCGCGGCGCTGGCGCAGCTGCTGCCCATGCCGCACCTGCACGCCTGCGCGGCCGCCTTGGCGGCCGACGTGGCCGGCCACGACACCGCGGGCTGGTGCCCCGTGTGCGGCGCCTGGCCGGCGTTCGCCGAGGTGCTGGGCGTGGAGCGCCGGCGCCACCTGCGCTGCGGCCGCTGCGGCGCCGCCTGGCCGACGCCGGGGCTGTCCTGCGCCTACTGCGGCAACGCCGATCACGCCCGGCTCGGCACGCTGCTGGTGGACGAACGCGCCAGCCGCTGCACGGTCGACGTGTGCCATGCCTGCACCGGCTACCTCAAGTGCTACACCACGCTGCAGCCGGCGCCGGCCGACGAGGTGCTGGTGGCCGACCTGGCCAGCGTCGAGTTCGACGTGGCGGCGGTCGAACGCGGCCATCGCCGGCCGCCGGGCCTGGCGGTGCCGTTGCAGGCGCGGCTGCAGGGCCGCGATCCGCGCGGCAGTGCTGCATGACCTTGCGGCCGGCCACCGTCTGCGCCGCGCTGCTCGCGGCGCTGGACGCTTCCGAAGGCCGCAGCCGGTCGCGCAAGCGCGACCAGGCGCCGGACGCCATCGGCCTGGGCATCCGCCGCGACCTGCTCGAACGCGCGACGCACGACGATCCGCCGCCCGAGCAGTTCGAGCAGTGGCTGCTCGACCAGGCCGACGCGCACCCGGTGCCCGGCGCTGCGCTGGCGATCGCGCGCGCCGTGCTCGACGACTGGCACCTCGCGCACCGCGTCGACGCCTTCGCCGCGTGGCTGGCGCAAGGCGCGCCGAGCGCCGACGCGCAGGTGGGGCGCAAAGCCGCGGACGCGTGACCTGAACGAGGCCCGCGGCCGCCACGGCAGCGCGGTGCCGGCGACCTGCCGCCGGCTCAGCCGCCCGCGTCGTCGAGCACGTCGGGGCGCCGGCGCCGCGCCTTCACCGGCGGGCAGGCAGCACCGCAGGGCCAGGCCTTGCCGCCTTCGGCCTGGCGCGCCAGTTCGGCGGGCACGGCCTCGGCCAGCCACTGCATCAGCAGGCGCACGCGGGCATTGCCGCGCACGTCGGGGTGGTGCAGCAGCCACAGGCCCATCGACACGCCTTCGATCGGCGGCGTGATGCGCACCAGCCCGGGCTCCTGCGCCGCGGCGAACATCGGCAGCGCCACCGCACCCAGGCCGGCAGCGGCCGCCTTCATCATCGCCGGCAGCGAGTCGGCGCGCAGCCGCGGCCGCACCTGGGGCAGGGCGCGGCTGAACCACTGGGCGATGCCGGTGTAGGCGATGCGCTCGTCGAAGCCGACCCAGGGCAGGTCTTCCAGCACCGGCGCGCCGCGGCGCGGCAGCAGCGCGCGCGGCGCATACAGCGCATAGCGCAGTTCGGCCACCTGGCGGCCGACCATCGATTCGGGCGGCGCCGGCGTGGCGCGCAGCGCGACGTCGGCCTCGCGTCGCGTCAGGTCCACGGCGCGGTTCGACACGTCGGCCTCGATCTCGACGCCGGGGTGCTCGGCGAGGAAGCGCTGCAGCAGCGGCGGCAGCAGGTGGCTGGCGAGCAGCTCGCTCGTCGCCAGGCGGATCACGCCTTCGACACGCGCATCGGCGCCACTGATGCTGCGTTCGGCGGCCAGCGCCGCGGCTTCCATCTCGGCCGCGGCCGCGGCCAGCGCCTCGCCCTGGACGTTGGCGCGCCAGCCGGTGCGCGAGCGCTCGAACAGGCGGGCGCCGATGCGCGATTCGGCGTCCTCGATGCGCCGGAACACGGTGGAGTGGCGCAGTCCGAGCGCACGCGCCGCGCCGTTGAGGCTGCCTTCGCGGGCCACGGCGAGCACCGTGCGCAGGTCGTTCCAGTCGAGCGCTGTGGTGCGTGTGCGCAAATTCTTCTTGCCCACGTTGATCATTTCCTTGTGCAGATCGACAGCATATCGTAGCCCCGTGCGTTGCCCGAAGGGCCGCCGATCGAAGGGCCCCGGCCCCGTTCCCGTCACTGCACATCAGGAGTTCGACCATGTCCCGTTTCGCCCGCAAGACCGTGCTCGTCACCGGCGGCACCAGCGGCATCGGCCTGGCCACCGCGCGCCGCGTGGTGGACGAAGGCGGCCGCGTCATCGTCACCGGCTCGCGCAACACGTCGCTCGACGCCGCCCGCAGCGTGCTGGGCGACGCCGCGCGCTACGTGCAGAACGACGCCGGCGACCCGGCGGCCGCCGACGCGCTGGCGGCGGTGGTCGCCGGCGTCGCGCCGCAGGGCCTGGACGGTGTGTTCTTCAACGCCGGCTTCGGCCGCTTCCAGCCGCTGGAAGGCGTGACCGCCGACGAGTTCGACGCCCAGTACGCCGTCAACGTGCGCGGCCCGCTGCTGCAGGCGCGCGCGCTGTCGCCGCTGCTCGCGGCGGGCGCATCGCTGCTGTTCAACACCTCGGTGGCGCGCGAGAAGGGCTTCGGCACCATGGCCATCTACGCCGCCACGAAGGGTGCGGTGCGCACGATGACGCGGGTGCTGGCGCGCGAACTGGCGCCGCGCGGGATCCGCGTCAACGCGGTCAGCCCCGGCCCCATCGAGACCGCGTTCTTCGACCGCACCGGCCTGCCCGCGGCGGCGGTGGCCGAGTTCGGTCAGGCGGTGCTGGCGCAGGTGCCGCTGGGGCGTTTCGGCCGGCCCGAGGAGGTGGCCGCGGTGGCGGCGTTCCTGCTGTCCGACGACGCCTCGTTCGTCACCGGCTCGGAGTACGTCGTCGACGGTGGCATCGCCCAGGTGTGACCTGTCTCACGCCGCGCGGTACGCCAGCCGCACCAGCCCGCCTTCGAGCGCCCGTGCATCCATCAGCGCGAGGGGGCGGCGCTGCTGCAAGGCCTCGAACGGCCCGCGGCCGCGCCCCGCCAGAAGCGGGTGGACGATGAAGTGGAACTCGTCGACCAGCCCCGCATCGGCCAGGCCCGCCAGCAGGGTGCCTCCGCCCATGAGGTAGATGCCCTTGCCGGCGGCCTGCTTGAGCGCGGCCACGTCGGCGATGCTGCGCAGCAGGCGCGTGTGCGGCCAGGCCACGGCCTGCAGGGTGGTGGACAGGACGTGGTGCGCGGTGCGGCCCGCGAACGCGCTCCAGGTCAGCTCGCGCGGATGCGGCAGCCGGCCGGTCATGGGCAGGGGCTGGTGCGGCGCCTCCCGGATGGCCGTCCAATACTGCTCGTAGCCCGGGTACATGCGGCCCCCGAGCAGGCAGGCGTCGATGCGGTCCATGAGCCCGTAGTCCTCGGACCAGGCCTCCACCCAGTCGGCGTACCCCGCCGGCCCTTCGCTGCGGCCGTCGAGCGAAAGCTTCATGGCGGCGATCAGTGGGCGCACAGCAGCTCCTCGTACTCCGCGCGCAGCTGCTTCCAGGTGGCCCACAGCGATGGCGCGGGCCGGCCTTCCAGCCGCGCCACCAGCAGCGCCAGATGGGCGTGCCAGCCGGCGCTGACGTTCAAGGTGAGCGCATCGCCGTGCAGGCCACGGTGGGTGAGCGTGAGCAGCACCTCGTCGCCCACCGGCTCGAGGTCGAAGCTGACCTCGCCGACACCCGGCCACTCGTAGCGCAGGTGGTGCGGCGGCCGCACGTCCTGCACGCGGCAGGTGGCGCGGTGCTCGGCGCCGAAGCCTTCGGGCCGCTCGGCGGCCGAATGCGACAGCTCGTCGTTGCGCCACACCAGCTCGAAGCTGGCACCGGGCTCGAGCGTCAGGTCGCCCGCGGCCAGCCACTGGCGGCGCAGTTCGCCGTCGGTGAGGTAGGCCCAGACGCGGTCGAGGCTGCCCGGCAGGCGGCGCTGGATGCGCAGCGTGCGCTGATCGTCCAGCGTGGCGGGGCGTTGGTTGAAGGTGATCGTGGTCATCGGGTGCTCCGTGCAGCCTTGCGGCGGGTGGTGGGGGTGGCGGTGGTCGTGGCGGTGGGAGTCGGGGATGCGCTGCGCGACGCGGCGCGTGCAGGCGGCGGTGTCGTGGCCGCGCGTTCGGCGCGCAGCAGCGCGTCGAGCCGGTCGAGCCGCGTGGTCCAGAAGCGCTCGTAGGCCTGCAGCCAGGCGTGCGCGCCGGCCAGCGGCTCGGGCTGCAGGCGGCAGACGTGCGTGCGGCCGCGGATCTCGCGTGCGATGAGGCCGGCGGCCTCCAGCGCCTTGACGTGCTTGGAGGCGGCGGCCAGCGACATGTCCAGCGGATCGGCCAGCTGGCCGACCGTGCGTTCGCCCTCGGCCAGCCGGTGCAGCATGCCGCGGCGCGTGGCGTCGCCCAGGGCGTGGAACACGGCGTCGAGCGTGGCCTCGGCACGGGCGGCATTGCGGTGGGTCTTTGATTCAACCATGTGGTTGAATGTAGACGGGTCCGGATCGTTCGTCAACCACTTGGTTGAACGATGCATCATCCCGGCGATGCGCATCGCCACCTGGAACATCAACGACGTCCGCAAGCGCCTGCCGCTGCTGCTGGCCTGGCTGGACGTGACGCGGCCCGACGTCGTCGCGCTGCAGGAACTGAAGTGCACCGACGACGCCTTTCCCGCCCAGGCGCTGGCCGACGCCGGCTACGGCAGCGTGGTGGTGGGCCAGCGCACCTGGAACGGCGTGGCCCTGCTCGCGCGTGGCGCCGAGCCGGTGCTCGTGCGGCGTGCTTTGCCCGGCGACGACGCCGACCGCCAGGCGCGATACGTCGAGGCGGCCGTGCACGGCGTCCTCGTCGCCTCGCTCTACCTGCCCAACGGCAACCCGCAACCGGGTCCCAAGTTCGCCTACAAGATGGCCTGGTTCGAGCGCCTGATCGTGCACGCCGACGCGCTGCAGGCCACCGGCCACCCGGTGGCGCTGGTGGGCGACTTCAACGTGGTGCCGGGCGAGCTCGACATCTACGCCGGCTCGTCGTACAGCGACAACGCCCTGGTGCAGCCCGAGCCGCGTGCCGCCTACGCCCGCCTGCTGGCGCAGGGCTGGGCCGACGCCATCCGCCAGCTGCACCCGGCCGAGCGCATCTACACCTTCTGGGACTACCTGCGCAACCGCTGGCCGCGCAACGCCGGCCTGCGCATCGACCACCTGCTGCTGAGCCGCGCCCTGGCGCCGCGGCTGCGCGCCGCGGGGGTCGATGCCTCGGTGCGCGGCATGGACGGCGCGAGCGACCACGCGCCGGCGTGGATCGAACTCGAGGATTGACCGGCCCGCATCGCCGAGCCACCGCGGGCCACCGACCGCGGCTACGCGGCCTTCGGCCGGGCGGCGCGTTCAAGCTGCGGGTGGCTCGCGCCGCTGCACCCGCCCCGATCGGCTGCGCACGTAGAGCCCGCGCGAGCCGTTGACCAGCAGCTCGTCGACGGCGGCGGCCAGCGCCGCGGAGCGGTCGGCGAAGTGCCATTCGCGCAGCGCCATGCCGCGCTCCTGCCAGTAGAGGCGGTGGCGGCCGCCGGTGTCGACGAGGTAGAGCCCGTCGCGCGCATCGGGCGCCAGCTGGCACGCGCCGGGCGGCAGGCCGTGGCGCTGCACGTGGTCGTGGATCGCCTCGGCGCTCAACGTGAAGAGCGCGGCGTAGGGCGCTTCGTCGTGGCCCGGCGGGGCGTGCTCGCGAGCCAGCACGTGGGCGCGGCCGCAGAGCAAGGCGTCGATCTGCTGCTCGGGCGAAAGCGTCGGCATGTGCAGGCCTCGCGTGGTGGGTTGACGGTGACGCGCGGATCGGTCAGTCGGCGCCGCACAGCGCCAGCAGCTTGCCCGTCGTGGCGCGGTTGCGCGTGGTCACCGCCTTGCCGGCCTTGCCGAGCAGCGCCTCGGCAGCGGCACTGCCGTGCAGGCCGCCCGGGCAGTGCAGGTAGGCGGCGTCGGCGCCGATGTGCCAGCGCTCGGGCGGCCGCACCAGCGGCGCGACGGCGGCCAGCGGGCGCAGCGCTGCCGCGTCGGGCGCGAAGGCGATCAGCAGGCGCGGATGCTCGGCCTCGGGCAGCGCGAAGGGCACGCCGGCGACGATGCGCGCCAGCTCGGCCTGCGTCTTCACGATGACCGGCACGTCGACGTCGAGCGCGGCCTTCAGCGCCGCCGCGATGCGCGCGGCGTGCCCGGCGGGCGCGCCGGCCGCGCCGGTGAAGACGGCGTTGCCGCTGTTGAGCAGCGTGACCACCCCGGTGTGGCCCAGGCCTTCGAGCACCCACTTCAGCTGCGCCATCGGCACGCGCCGGCCCTTGCCCACGTTGACCCCGCGCAGCAGGACGGCGTAGCGTGGCATCGTGGTGCGAGGGTGGTGGCGCGTTCGGCGTGGCGCGCGGCGGCGGGGAAGGGCGACGATGGCCGCGCCGCCCCGCGCGTGGCGCAGACCGCGATGATGCACGCGCCGCCGCGGCGGGCGGACCGGCGCCCGGTTCCGCCACGTCGTTCCGGCAGGCGATCGCACGACGGCGTGATCCGCGCAGCGCGGAAAACCTGCGTTGCCTGGGGAGTCCACTCCCGAACCCTTCGCCATGCGCCGTTCCATCGCCCTGTCGTTCCTCGTCGCCGGCTTCGTCGCCGCCACCCACGCCCAGACCGTCGACGGCATCGTCGTCGATGGCCAGACCGCCACGGCCGCGCGCGCCGAAGCGGCGGTGCAGCTGGCGGGCACGCCGGCCGTGCTGAAGGGCTTGAACCGCGTCGCCATCGGCTCGTTCCAGGTCGAGTTCGTGCACAAGGGCGCGGCCAGCGCCAGCAGCCACAGGATCGGCAGCAGCGGCACGGCCAACACGAACGTGGTGGTGTCTCTCACCGGCCTGTCCGCAGCCGACTTCCAGGCCGTGGCCGACGCCGCCTACGCGCGCACCGTGGCCGACCTGAAGGCCGCGGGGCTGGAGGTGCTGCCGCTGGACCAGGTGAAGGCCAGCGCCGCCTACCGCAAACTGACCGAGGGCGCCACGGCCACCGCCGAGACGCGCACCAAGGACACCTGGTCGGTGGTGCACGCGCCGGCCGGCATGCTGGTGTACGGCGAGGGCAGCGCCAGCACGGGCGGCTTCGGTGCGCTGGCCGCCATCGGCGCGACCATGAGCGCGGCCTTCGGCCAGCCCGAGCTCTCGCGCGAGCTCGATGCCGCCGTGCTCGCGGTGCGCCTCGTGGTGAACTTCGTCGACATGAAGAGCAGCGACCGCAGCTGGTTCAACCGCAGCTCGGGCCAGAGCACGGTGAGCTGGCAGTACGGCCCTGCGGTGGCGCCCGAGCGCACCAGCTTCACCGTCGTGCGCCAGCAGGACGGCAGCGCGGGCCAGGTGCGGCTGGCGCTGCAGGCGCCGCTGCTCATCGACGGCGCGGCCTTCAGCGGCGTGAAGGACACCAGCTCGGTCGCCGGCAACATCGGGCTGGCGCTGCTCAACATGGCCATCGGCAAGGGCGGCTCGTCGAGCGCGGTCGAGAAGGAGGTGGTGGCCGATCCCGAGCGCTACCGCGCCCTCGTCGGGCAGGGACTGGAGGCCGCCAGCGGCCTGTTCGCGCAGCGGCTGAAGGCTGCGCTGTAGCGCTGCCGGCTCGCGCATGCCGCAGGCGCGGTGGCCGCGCGGGCCGCAAGGCCGTCGCCAGGTGTGCCGCGATGCGCCGCCGCCTCAGCCGAGCGCCCGCTGCAGCCAGGCGCGGGCGAAGGCCCAGTCGCGCTTGACCGTGGCGGTGGAGATCGCCATCACGGCCGCGACTTCCTCGACCTCCAGCCCGCCGAAGAACCGCAGCTCGACGACGCGCGCGGCGCGCGCGTCCACCGCCTCGAAGGCCAGCAGTGCCTCGTGCACGCGCAGGACGTCGCCGCTGGCGTCCGCCGCGACATCGCCGGGCATGCCGGCTTCCGACCACGTCAGCGGCACCAGCACGGCGTCGCGCTTGGCGGCGCGCCGCGCCTGCGCGTGGTTGACGAGGATGCGCCGCATCATGATCGACGCCACGCCCAGGAAGTGGCTGCGGTTGCGCCAGCGCGTGCGCGTCTGCTCGGCCAGGCGCAGCCAGGCCTCGTGCGCCAGCGCGGTCACGCCCAGCGTGTGGCCGTCGGGCTCGCGCCGCAGCTGGGCGGCGGCGGCGCGGCGCAACTCGCGGTACAGCAGGGCGAAGAGTTCATTGGTGGTCTCGGGCCCGCCGGCATCCACCTGCTCGAGCCAGGCGGTGATCTCTCGGTCGTCGTCGCGCATCGCGGCGGATTCTCCATGCCGCGATACTGCGCGGCAGCCGCCGCCATGAGCACGATTCCCGTTCGCTGGTCAGAAGTCCGCGCCGCGTTCGCCGCCTGCGCCGAACTGCCGGCCGAGCAGCGCGCCGACGCGCTGGCCGAGCGCGCGCTGCCGGCGCACGAACAGGCCGAGGTGATGAGCCTGCTGGCCCACCACGACGCCGGCACCAGCGTGCTCGACACGCCGGCGGCGCACCGCTTCGCCGGGCCGGCGGCGCGCGTCGGCGAACGGCTGGGCGCCTGGCAGATCGTGCAGCCCATCGGCTCGGGCGGCATGGGCGACGTCTACGAGGTGCGCCGCGCCGACGGCCGCTTCGAGCAGCGCGCCGCGGCCAAGCTGCTCAAGCGCGGCATGGACAGCCAGGCCGTGCTGCGCCGCTTCGCGCTCGAGCGCCAGGCGCTGGCGCAGCTGGCGCACCCGCACATCGCCCGCCTGCTCGACGCCGGCGCGAACGCCGAAGGGCTGCCGTTCTTCGTGATGGAGCACGTCGACGGCGACCCCATCGACGCCGCGGCGCTGGCGCGGCCGCTGCCGGAGCGGCTGGCGCTCTTCCTGCAGCTGGCCGACGCGGTGGCCCACGCCCACCGCAACCTGCTGGTGCACCGCGACCTGAAGCCCGGAAACGTGCTGGTGGACCGCTCGGGCCAGGTCAAGCTGCTGGACTTCGGCATCGCCAAGGCGCTGCAGCCCGGTGCCGACGAAGCCGTCACCGCCGTCGGCGTGCGCGCCTTCACGCCCGAGCACGCGGCGCCCGAGCAGGTCAACGGCGAGGCCGTGTCGACCGCCACCGACGTCCACGGCCTGGGGCGGCTGCTGGCGCGCATGCTCACCGGCGAGAAGTGGCAGCCGGCGGCAACCGGCTCGACCGCGCCGTGGCGCGCGCTGGGGCGCGACCTGGACGCGATCCTGCGCAAGGCCCTGGCCGACGAGCCGGCCGAGCGCTACGCCAGCGCCGACGCGATGGCCGCCGACGTGCGCGCGGTGCTGGAGGGCCGGCCGGTCTCGGTGCGCGTGCCGCACCCGGCCTACGTGCTGGGCAAGTTCCTGCGCCGCAACCCGGCCTCGACGGCCGCGGGCCTGCTCGGTGCCATCGGCACGGTGTTCGGCCTGGCCGCGGCGCTGGGCCAGCAGCAGCTGCTGGGCGCGCTGGGGGTTGCCGGCCTGGCCGTCGGCTTGGGCGTGGCGCTGCGCGAGGCGCGGCGCTCGGCGCGGGCGCGCCAGCTGGCCGAAGGCCGGGCTGCCGACCTGCGCGCCCTGTCGCGCGACATCGTCGTCGGCTTCGGCGACGTCGTGCGCCACCTGCCGGGCGGCCGCGAGCAGCAGGCCTGGCTGCTCGACACCAGCGTCGGCCACCTCGAACGCCTGCTGCAGGCCAGCGGCGGCGACGACCTGGCGGTGATGGCCGAACTGGCCGTGGCCCACGCCCAGCTGGTGCAGCTGCGCGCCGAGCACGAGTTCAACGCCCGCACCGACGCCCAGGCGGTGCAGCAGCACGCCAGCCGCGCCGTCGCGCTGGCCGAGCGCGCCGCCGCGGTGGGCGACGCGACGCTGCACGTCGCCTGGGCCAGCGCGCTGCACAACCTGGCGCGCCTGGCGCAGGGCCGTTCGGACCTCGCCGCGGCCCACGACACGCTCGACCGCTCCGACAGCGTGGTGAGCCGCGCGCTGCAGCGCTGGCCCGGGCACGTGGCGCTGCGCCGCCAGCGCGCCGCCAACACGCTGACCCGCGGCTCGCTGCGCTTCGGCTGGGACCGGCCGAACGCCGGCGACCCGCAAGGCGCGCTCGACGCCTACCGCGAGGCCGCCGGGCAGTTCCGCGCGCTCGCGGCCGACAGCGGCCTGGCGCACGACGTGTTCGAGATCGGCACCGCCACCAACGCCTGCGGCCTGGTGTTCATCCGCCAGGAACGCTGGCACGACGCGCTGGCCGCGGCGCGCGCCGGCCTGGCCGAGCGCGAACGGGCGCTGGCGCTCGAGCCGCACAACCGCACCCTGCGCGGCGGCGTCATGGCCGACCGCAACCTGGTCGCCGGCCTGAGCCTCGACGTGGGCGACGCCCCGGGTGCGCTCGCCGCATCCGAACCGGCGTGGGCGGGCCTCGCCGCGATGACCGCCGAGGACCCCGACAACGCCAGCTGGCAGACCCAGCGCCGCTGGCTCGCCTTCCACCACGGCCGCGCCTTGCTGGGTTGCGGCAGGGCGGCGGAGGCGGTGGCCGTGCTGGCCGTGTCGGCGGACTGGCTGCAGGGCCTGGTGGACGCCGGCGAGGCGTCGCCGCGCCAGGCGCTGCGGCTGGCGCGCACCCGGCTGGCCCAGGCCCGCGCCGAAGCCGCGCTGGGCGGCGACGGCAGCCCCTGGGTGCGCCGCGCCGAGGCCACGCTGCTGGCCCTGACGCCGCCGGACCGCGACTCGGCCGACGGGCGGCGGGCGCGCGAGGAGCTTGCCGCGTGGCAGGCGCAGGTGGCGCGATGACGGCGGCCGACGTCGCCGCGCATGGCGCCGCCGCGACCGACGCGGCCGCGAACGGTGCGGCCATGGCCGAAGCCGCCATGCACGGCGCCGCCGCGTCGGGCGACGGCCCGGGTGCCGTGCTCGTCACCGGCGGCACCGGCTTCGTCGGCAGCGCGCTGGTCGCCCGGCTGCGGCACGCGGGCCGGGACGTGATCGTGCTGTCGCGCGACCCGCGTGGCGCGCGACGGCGACTGGACGAAGCGGTCCGGGTCGTCGGCAGCCTCGACGAACTGGGCGACGAGACGCGCCTCGATGCCATCGTGCACCTCGCCGGCGCGCCGGTGATCGGTCCGCCGTGGACGGCGGCGCGGCGGCGCGTGCTGCGCGAAAGCCGCCTGGGCATCACCGCCGCGCTGATGGCGCTGTTCGGCCGGCTGCGGGTGCCGCCCCGCGTGCTGGTCGCCGCGTCGGCCGTCGGCTACTACGGCGTGCCCGTGGACGGCGAGGGCGAAGGGCCGCCGTGCGACGAGACCGCGCCGCCCGCACCGGGGCAGTTCGCCTCGGACCTGTGCGTCGCGCTGGAGCGCGTGGCGATGGCGGCGCAGCGCTTCGGCGTGCGCGTCGTCTGCGCCCGCTTCGGCCTGGTGCTGGGTCGCGACGGCGGCGCCTTTCCGGCGCAGGCGCTGGCGGCGCGGCTCGGTCTGGGCGCCGTCGTCGGCAGCGGCCGGCAGCCCATGCCCTGGGTGCACGTCGACGACGCCTGTGCGCTGGTCGACTTCGCCATCGCCACGCCGGCGCTGCAGGGCCCGGTCAACGTGGTCGCGCCCGGGTCGGCGACGCAGGCGGACTTCGCGCGTGCACTGGCGGCGGCGGTCGGCCGGCGGGTGTGGCTGCGCGTGCCGGGCGCGCCGTTGCGCCTGGCGGGCGGCGAGATGATGTCGCTGCTGCTCGACGGGCGCGCGGTGGTGCCGGTGCAGGCGCTGCGCCACGGCTTCCGCTTCCGCCACGCGACGCTGGCCGGGGCTTGCGCCGACCTCGTGGCGCCGGCGCGGACGTTGGAGCGGCAGCCCTAGGAGCGCATCGGCGCGGCAGCCCCAGGACCACATCGGAACGGCACCTGGGACCACATCGGCGAGGCAGCCCTCGGAACACACCCGCAGCCGCAGCCCCCGGACCACACCGACGCCGCAGTCTGAGGACCAACACCGGAGCCGCGGCCCTCGGCCACGCGCGCCCATTCAAGCCGGCGCCCGCCCGGCCGATACCCCGACAGAGCCGGCGCACCGCCGGCGGTGCCCCCCTGGCTGGAGCCGCGAGCATGTTCCCTCTTCGTCCTTGTTGGCGTGCCGCCCTGGCCGGCGTTGCCCTGCTGCTGGCCGGCTGCGCTGCGCCGCCGCCCGAGGCACCGGGCCCGCTGCGCCCGGAAACCGTCTGGGCCGTCACCGACGCGGCCGAGCTCATCCGCTTCAACGCCGGGCGCCCGCAGGCGGTGCTGGCGCGGCTGCCGCTGCAGGGCCTGGCGCCCGGTGACCGGCTGGTCGGCATCGACTTCCGCGTCGCGCGTGGCGTGCTCTACGCGCTGTCGGCCAGCGGCCGCCTGCACACCCTGGACACGAGCACCGGCCGCCTCGCGCCGGTGGGCAGCGGCCCGGCGGTCGCGCTGCAGGGCGAACGGTTCGGCGTCGACTTCAACCCGGTGGCCGACCGCATCCGCGTCGTCAGCGACACCGGCCAGAACCTGCGCCTGCATCCCGACACCGGTGCCCTGGCGGCGACCGACCCGCCGCTCGCCGGCGTGGCCGGGGCGCGGGTGGCCGGCGCGGCCTACACCTACAACAAGGCCGACGACAAGCTCACCACCAACTACGCCATCGACCTGGCGAGCGGCACGCTGCTGGTGCAGGGCTCGGTCGAAGGCACGCAGCCGGTGGTCTCGCCGAACAGCGGCGTGCTCAAGGCCGTCGGCGCGCTCGGCACGGGTGCCATCGACGACGCGGCCTTCGACATCGCCGACGTCGGCAACACCGCCCTCGCCGCGCTGCGCCAGGGCGGGCGCACGCGCCTGCACCTGGTGGACCTGGCGAGCGGGCGCGCCACGCCGCTGGGCACCGTGGACCAGGGCCGCGCGTTGTGGGGCCTGGCGATCGAGCCGTGACGGCGCCGGGCCGGCGCACGCCGGCGCCGACGAGGCCTGGCCGGCGGACACCTCTGCCGACCGGGCGCGCCACGCGCCCGGCGCGGCCGCTGGCCCGCCTGACCGCATGCCTCGTGCTGGCCATGCTGCCGGCCTGCGCCATCGGCGGCCCGCTCGACGTGCGCGTCACCGACGCCGCCGGCCAGCCGTTGCCCGATGCCGTGGTGTTCCTCGAGTCGCCCGCGGCGCGCGCCGCGGCCAGGCCGCGCGCCATGGTCGAGATCGCGCAGGTGGCCAAGGCCTTCGACCCGCCGGTCACGGTGGTGCCGGTGGGGACGGCGGTGAACTTCCCCAACCGCGACAGCGTGCGCCACCACGTGTACTCGTTCTCGCCGGCGAAGAAGTTCGAGATCAAGCTCTACGTCGGCACCCCGGCCGAGCCGGTGGTCTTCGACCAGCCGGGCATCGCCGTGCTCGGCTGCAACATCCACGACCAGATGGCCGCCTGGGTGGTGATCGTGCCCACGCCGTGGTACGGCCGCGCCGGTGCCGATGGCGTCGTGCGCCTGCCGCAGGTGCCGGCCGGGGCGTACCGGCTGCGCACCTGGCATGCCTCGCTGCCGGTGGGCGCACCGGCGGCCGACGAGCCGCTGGCCGTCGAGGCCGGTGCACAGCAGCTGACGGTGAAGCTCGCGGGGGCGCGCCGGTGAAGCCGCGCCGCTCGGCGCGGCTGGCGACGCGCATCGTCGCGCTGTCGCTGCTGCTGCTGCTGGCGGTGCAGGCGGCCGGCTTCGTCGCCATCCGCGCCAGCATCGACCGCAACGCGCGCCAGCTGTTGCGTGGCCAGCTCGAGGTGGCCGAGCGCGTGTGGGCGCAGATGCTCGCGCAGCGCGCGGCCCAGCTGCAGCAGGGCGCGGCGGTGCTGGCCGCGGACTTCGGCTTCCGCGAGGCCGTGACCAGCGACGACCGCGACACCATCGCCTCGGCGCTGGCCAACCACGGCTCGCGCATCGGCGCCACCGTGGCGGCGCTGCTCGATCCGCAGTTCGCCGTGCGCGCCACGTCGCAGCCGGCGCGCGGCGCGCCTGCCGACAAGCTGGCCACGCTGGCCGCCGGCGTCGAGCGCCAGGGCTCCGCGGTGGTCGCCATCGACGGCCGCCCGCACCAGTTCGTGATGGTGCCGCTGCGCTCGCCGCTGCTGGTGGGCTGGGTGCTGATGGGCTTCGAGCTCGACGCCGCGGTGGTGCGTCACCTGCACCAGGTGACGCGCCAGCAGGTGACGCTGCTCGCCGCCGACGCGCCCGGGCGCAACGCCGTGCTGCACACCAGCTTCGACGCCACGGCCGAGCCGGCGCGCCTGGGCGCGCTGCCGCCGGGTGCGGGCGAGGCGGTGGTCGGCGGCCAGCTGCACCTGCTGCACGACGTGCCGCTGGACCCGCGCGGCCAGTCGCGGCTGCGCATCGCCGGATCGCTGGCGCAGGCCGCCGAGCCGTACGAAGCGCTGCAGGTGACGCTGGCGGTGCTGACGCTGCTGGGCCTGGTGCTGTTCGGCATCGGCAGCCAGTGGACGGCGCGGCGCATCACGCGGCCCTTGGGCGAGCTGGTGCGCGCCAGCCGGCGCATGGCCGGCGGCGACGTCGACACGCCATTGCCAGCCACCCTCGTGCGGGCGGGCCGGGGCGACGAGGTCGGCGTGCTGGCGCAGGCCTTCGAGCACATGCGCGGCAGCATCGCCGAGCAGCAGCGGCAGATCCGCCGGCTGGCCTACTGGGACCGGCTGACCGAGCTGCCCAACCGCCTGCAGTTCCGCGACGCGGTGCTGGCCGCGGCCGGCCGCGGCGGCACGCTGGCCGTGGTGATGCTGGACCTCGACCGTTTCAAGCACGTCAACGACGTGCTCGGCTACGCCTTCGGCGACCGCCTGCTGCAAGGCGTGGCGGCGCGGCTGCAGCAGGTGGTGCGGCCGGGCGACGTGGTGTCGCGCCTGGGTGGCGACGAGTTCGCGCTGCTGCTGCCCGGCGCCGACGCGGCGCAGGCGCAGGCCGTGGCGGCGCGCATCGCCACCGCCTTCGAGCAGCCGCTGCAGCTCGACGACCAGCGGGTGGACCTGAGCGCAGGGCTGGGCATCGCCTGCTGGCCCGAACACGCCGCCGACGCCGACACGCTGCTGTCGCGCGCCGAGGTGGCGATGTACGCCGCCAAGCGCCGCACCGCCGGCGCGCAGCTGTACGACCCGGGCCTGGACCACGGCAGCGCGCAGACGCTGTCGCTGCTGTCCGAGCTGCGCCATGCCGTGGACAACGGCGAGCTGCGCCTGTTCCTGCAGCCCAAGGTGTCGCTGGTCGACGGCCGGCTCGTCGGGGCCGAGGCGCTGGTGCGCTGGCAGCATCCCGAGCGCGGCCTGGTGCCGCCGATGGAGTTCATCCCGTTCGCCGAGCAGACCGGCTTCGTGCGCCAGCTGACGCTGTGGGTGTTCGAGGAAACGGCGCGCCAGCAGCCGGCGCTGGCCGGCATGGGCGTCGAGCGCGTGTCGATCAACCTCAGCACGCGCGACCTGATGGACGGCGAGCTGCCTGACAAGCTCGAGGCCATCCTGCAGCGCCACGGCGTGCGCGCCGAGGCCTTCTGCCTGGAGATCACCGAGAGCGCGATCATGGACGACCCCGAGCGCGCCGAAGGCACGCTCAACCGCCTGGCCGCGCGCGGCTACAAGCTCAGCATCGACGACTTCGGCACGGGCTATTCGTCGCTGGCCTACCTGAAGCGGCTGCCGGTGCAGGAGCTCAAGATCGACAAGAGCTTCGTCATGGGCATGGAGCGCGGCGAGGGCGACGCCAAGATCGTGCGCAGCACCATCGACCTGGCGCACAACCTCGGCCTCTCGGTGGTGGCCGAAGGCGTCGAGAACGCCACCATCCAGCGCCGCCTCGCCGAGCAGGGCTGCGACGAGGCGCAGGGCTACCACCTGAGCCGGCCCGTGCCGCTGGCGGCCCTGCGCGCCTGGGCCGCCGAGCGCGGACGCGCCGCCACCACGCCGCGCCAGCCCGCGTTCAGCGCCACGCTGCACTGAGCGCCGGGCGGCGCGCCGGCGCACACGACCCCGTCGCCCTGCGGGGCGTCGCCGGGTCTCTGGCTCCGGGAAAAGGACTGCAAGCCCCGTGCCGCCGACGTGCACGGCAGCAGCGCATTCGCCGGAACGTCGGGCGCGACATCGGGTCGCACCCCAGGACGCACCGCCGTCCTCGGCGGACCCGACCCCTACAGCGAAGGAGATCCCCATGAAACGACTTGCGTTTCACCCTCTGGCCCTGGCCGTCGTCGTCGCGTGGTCCACGGGCGCCCAGGCGCAGACCGGCACGCGCCAGGCCGGCGCATCCGCGGGCCGCACGCCGGCTGCGAGCGCCACGTCGTCGGCGACCGGCACCGACCGCGCCGTGCTGACCGACCGCCAGTTCGTGCACCAGGCCGCCGAGTCCGGCCTGGCCGAAGTGGCCGCGGCGCGGCTGGCCGTGCAGCAGGGCCGCGACGAGGGCGTGCGGCAGCTGGCCCGCCGCCTGGTGGACGACCACACCGCCGCCAATGCGCGCTTGATGCGGCTGGCGGCCGATCGGCGATCCCGGTGCCGTCGTCGCCCTCGGCGATGCAGCAGTCGAAGCTGGCGTTGCTGCGGGCCATGGAGGGCGCCGAGTTCGACAACGAGTTCCTGCGCGAATTCGGCATCCGCGCGCACCAGCATGCGATCGGGTTGTTCGAGGGCCAGCAGCGCCACGGCAACGATCCACAGCTGCGGCGGTTCGCCGCCGAGACGCTGCCCCAGCTGCGCGAGCACCTCGCCGGCGCGCAGCGCCTGATGGGCGACGCCTCCGCAGCCGGTTCACGCACCGGCAGCGGCCGCGACACGGCGCGTGCGCCCGACGGCGAAGCGGTGCGCGACGCCCGCGAGCTGATCCGCGACGCGGTGCAGACGGTGCAGCAGATGAAGCGCGACCCGCGCGTCGCCGAGGCGCTGCGCGAGGCGCGTGCCGTCTACGTCGTGCCGCACTACGGGCGCGGCGCCATCGGCGTCGGCGGCCAGGGCGGCGAGGGCGTGCTCGTGGCGCGCCGCGGCGACGGTTTCACCGACCCGCTGTTCTACGACCTCGCCGGCGTCAGCGTGGGCGTGCAGGCCGGCGCCAGCGGTGGCCCGGTGGCCTTCCTGCTGATGACCGACGACGCGCTGCGCAACTTCCGCTCGGGCCGCAACGTCTCGCTGCACGCCGATGCGGCCGTGACGGTGGCCGACTGGTCGCGGCGCGCCCAGGTCTCGGGCGGCAAGGTGCAGGACGTGGTGATCTGGTCCGGCGCGGAGGGCGCGTTCGCCGGCGCGGCCATCGGTGCGAGCAGCATCACCTTCGACGCCGACGCGACACGCGCCTACTACGGCAGCGGGCCGGTGACGGTCGAGCAGGTGATGGGCGGCGGCGTCGCCAGCCCGCACTCGAACGTGCTGGGCATGGTGATCGACCGCTGACGGACGCCGGCGACCACCGCGCCGGCCGTCAGAGCCGGCGCGTCGATTCGCGCACCACCAGCGACAGCGGCGGATAGCGCACCGGCGCCGCCGGCGCCTGGCCGAGCGCCTGCAGCAGGCTGGCGGCCACGGCCAGGCCCATCTCGTACACCGGCTGGCAGATGGTGGTCACCGGCGGCGACATGAACGCCGATTGCGGCAGGTCGTCGAAGCCCACCAGCGAGATGTCCTCGGGCACGCGCAGCCCGCGGCGCTGCAGCGCGAGGCGCGCGCCCCAGGCGGTCTGGTCGTTGGCGCAGAACACCGCGGTGAACGGCGCGCGCTGCTCCAGCAGCTGGTTCATCGCCTGGATGCCGCCGGTCTCGAGGAAGTTGCCCTCGACCATGAGCCGCGGCTCCACCGTCAGCCCCGCCTCGGCATGGGCGCGCAGGTAGCCGTCCTTGCGCTTGACGGCGTCGCTCTGGTCCTTCGGCCCGGTGATGTGGGCGATGCGCCGGTGGCCCAGCTCGATGAGGTGCCGCGTCGCCAGGCGGCCGCCCTCGAACTGGTCGAAGTCGAACGACACCACGTTGGGCGCCTGCAGCTGCCGGTCGGTCACCGCGATGGGTTGGCGACGGGCGAAGTCGACGATCTCGGCGTCGCTGAGGTTGCCGCCGAGGATGGCGATGGCGTCGACGCGCCGCGCCATCAGCAGGTGCATGCGCTCGGCCTCCTCGCTGTGCGTCCAGTGGCCGGGCACGATGATCGGCGCGTAGCCGCTGCCCTGCAGGCCGACGTCGATGCCGCGCACGCCGCGGGCGAAGTACGGGCTCTCGAGCTCCTGCGTGAGGATGCCCACCGTGCGCGTCGAGCCGTTGCGCAGGCTGCGCGCCGAGAGGTTGGGCTTGAAGCGCAGCCGCTCGATGGCCTGCTCGACGGCCTGGCGCTTGTCCGCGGCGACGCGCGCCGTGCCGTTCAGGATGCGCGAGACGGTGGAGGGCGACACGCCGGCCAGCCGTGCGACGTCGTGCAGCGTGCTCTCGGCGCCGGGCAGCGGCGTGGGCGGCGCCGGTGGCGGGGTGCTGGCGCGGGGGCGGATCGGCATGGCGCTTTCAGCAGCGACGGCAGCGGTCGCTGGTGGGGGGCAGGACGGACATCGGGTTGGCAGGCGGCTCGGGACCCGGGCAAACCCGGGGCTGCGCAGGATGCCGAGATGATATCGTTTTCAGACTCGCCATGCAAACCGACCGCCGCCCGTGTTTAGCCCGCTGCACCGATGAAGGTACGGCTTGCGGGCGGGTTGCGCAGGGTCTGTCGCCGCTTCGAGCGGTTGATGAAGAAATCGATTTCTTGGTGGGAGGCGCGGTCCGCCCCGACATCGGCCGACGCCGCGCGCTCGGGGCTTGTCTGGTCGCCGCGCTCGCGGGCGCCGGCGCTGCGGTCGGCGGTCCAGCCAGCGCTTCAGCCGGCGCGGCGCAGGCCATGCGCGGCGAAGGCGCCGTGCTGCGCATCGCCTCGTTCCCCGACCTGGACCGCAGCGTGCGCGTCGCGTTGCCGGCCTTCGAGCGCCGCCATCCCGACGTGCGCGTGCGGCTCACGTCGCTGGGCGTGACCGACCACCACACGGCGATGACCACCGCGCTGGCCACCGGCGCCAACGTGCCCGACCTGATGGGCATCGACGTGGACTACATCGGCCGCCTGTCGGGCTCGGCCGGCCTGCACGACCTGGCCGCGCCGCCGTTCGGCCGGGCGGCGTTCGAAGGACGACTCGCGCCGTTCGCGCTGGCTGCCGCGCAGCCGGCGCCGGGCCGCCAGACCGCACTGCCGGTGGACGTGGGGCCGGGCACGCTCTTCTACCGTGCCGACCTGATGCAGCGCGCCGGCATCGCCGAGGCCGACCTCACCCACAGCTGGGCCAGCTATCTCGAGGCCGGGCGGCGCCTCATGCGCGCCACCGGCACCTACCTGCTGGCGCATGCCATGGACCTCGGCCGCATCGGCCTGCGCACCGGGCTGGCGGCAGGCGAGGGCGTGTACTTCGACGCCGCCGGGCGGCCGCTGGTGGAGACGCCGCGCTTCGCCCGCGCCTTCGAGCTGGCGCGCGCGGCGCGCGAAGCCGGCATCGACGGCCGCATGCGCGCCTGGTCGGCCGAGTGGACAGAAGGCCTGCGCGGCGGCCGCGTCGCCACGCAGATGATGGGCAGCTGGCTCGCCGGCCACTTGCGCAACTGGATCGCCCCCGGTGCCAGCGGCGCCTGGCGCAGCGCCCAGCTGCCCGAGGACACGTACTCGGCCTGGGGTGGCGCGTACTACGCCATCCCCAAGGGCGCGCGCGAGCCGGCGCTGGCGTGGTCGTTCCTGCAGCTGCTGGCGCTGGACCTCGGCCAGCAGCTGGCCGCCTTCGAGGCGCTGGACGCGTTCCCGGCGCTGCTCGAGGCGCACACCGACGCCGCCATGGACCAGCCGCTGCCCTATTTGGGCGGCCAGCGCGCGCGGCGGCTCTGGAGCGCGGCCTCGGCGCGCATCGTGCCCACGGCGTCGGACCGCCACGACCCGATCGCCGCGCTGGTGGTGGAAAGCGAACTGCTGCTGGTGCTGGACCGCGGCAAGCCCGTGCCGCGCGCGCTCGCCGACGCGCGCCGCACGATCGAGCGCCGCGTGCGCCGCCGCTGAAGGCTCGGGCGATGACGCATCCGGCGCCCACCTCCGCAGCCCGCCGCGCGCAGCAGCGCCGCCGCTGGCTGCCCTACGTCTTCATCAGCCCGTTCTTCGTCATCTTCGGCGTGTTCGGTTTGTTCCCGCTGCTGTTCTCGGTGTGGATGTCGCTGCACAGCTGGGACCCGGCCGCCGGCCTGGGCGCGATGCAGTGGGTGGGGCTCGACAACTACCTGCACACGATCGTCAACGACGACTGGTTCCACCGCTCGCTGCTCAACACGGTGTGGATCGCGGTGCTGTCCGGCGTGCCCCAGCACCTGGTGGCGCTGCCGCTCGCCTGGTTCCTGCACACCCAGCTCGGGCGCTGGCGCAACGCCGTGCTGGGCCTGTACTTCCTGCCCTACATCACCAGCACGGTCGCGATCGCGCTGGTGTTCGGCGCGCTGTTCTCGCGCGAGTTCGGCGCCGTCAACCAGCTGCTGCAGGCGCTGGGCACGCTGCCGCTGGTGGGCCTGCTGTTCCCCGAGCAGCCCGTGGACTGGCTGCGGCCCGAGCATCTGCCGACGATGATCAGTGCCGTGGTGTTCTGGCGTTATGTCGGCTGGAACACGGTGCTGTACCTGTCGGCGATGCAGACCATCCCGAAGGACCTGCTCGAGGCCGCGGCCATGGACGGCGCCGGCCCGGTGCGCCGCTTCGTGCACGTCGTGCTGCCGATGCTGCGGCCGATGATCTTCTTCGCCGTCACGCTCACGCTCATCGGCAACCTGCAGCTGTTCGAGGAGCCGTTCATCCTGACCAGCGGCACCGGCGGCACCGACCAGGCCGGCAAGACGGCAGCCATGCACCTGTACGCCGTGGCCTTCAGCGAAGGCGACTTCGGCACCGCGTCGGCGGTGGCCTGGCTGCTGTTCCTGTTGGTGGCGGGCGCCACCTGGCTCAACCGCCGCCTGCTGGGACGCGAGGCATGAGCGCGCCGGGCCGCTCCCAAGCGCTCATGCCGGAGCGCGCAGCGCGGAGGCTCGTCCGGTGAGCGCGCTGCCCGCACCCTCGGCCGCGCTGCCGCGCCGCACCGCCGCGCGCCGCCTGCCGCCGCCGGCCACGCTGCTGGCGCTGCTGCTGGTGGCACTGGGCGCGCTGCTGATGCTGGCGCCGTTCTATCTGATGTTCGTCTTCGCCACGCACACCGACAGCGCCATCCTCTCGCTGCCGCCGCCGCTGTGGTTCGGCGACGCGCTCGGCGACAACCTGCGCACGCTGGTGCAGCGGCTGCCGGCGCTGTGGCAGAACCTGGGCTACAGCGTCTACGTCGCGCTGGCCATCACGGCGCTGAACCTGTTCTTCTGCTCGCTGGCCGGCTACGCCTTCGCGCTGATGGACTTTCCCGGCCGCGAGCGCCTGTTCACCGCCGTGCTCGCCACGCTGCTGCTGCCGGCCTTCCTGGGCATGATCCCCACGGTGATGGTGATGAGCGCCTTCGGCTGGATGAACGAGCACCGGGCGCTGATCGTGCCCGGCGCGTGCGGCGCCATCGGCGTGTTCCTCATGCGCCAGTACATCCGGGCGGCGGTGCCGCGCGACCTGGTCGACGCGGCGCGCCTCGACGGCGCGGGCGAGTTCGGCATCTACTGGCGCGTCGTGCTGCCCGTGGTGGTGCCCGCGCTGGGCACGCTGGGGCTGATCACCTTCATCTCGGCCTGGAACAACTTCGTCGGGCCGCTCGTCGTGCTGTCCGACCCCGAGCGCTACACGCTGCCGCTGGCCCTGCGCTCGCTGCAGGCCACCGGCCAGGCGCCCTGGGGCGCCATCTGCGCCGGCGCCGCCATCGCCGTGCTGCCGCTGATGCTGATCTTCGCGCTGGCGTCGCGCCGGCTCATCGAGGGCCTGAGCGCGGGGGCCGTGAAGTGAACCCGCGCCGCACCCTTTTCACCGACTCCGTCGCACCGGCACGTGCCCGCGCGGCTTGCCACCCATGAAATCGATTTCTGACCTGAAACCAGACCTCGCCGCCCTGGCCCCGCTGGCCGACCGCGGCTTCCACTTCGGCGTGGCGACCGCCGCCTACCAGATCGAAGGCGGCGTGCACGACGGCGGCCGCGGCGAATCGATCTGGGACCGCTTCTCGCACACGCCGGGCAAGACGGTGAACGGCGACACCGGCGACGTGGCCTGCGACCACTTCCACCGCTGGGCCGAGGACGTCGACCTGATCCACGGCCTGGGCCTGGACGCCTACCGCTTCTCGATCGCGTGGCCGCGCGTGCAGCCGCTGGGGCAGGGCGCGTGGAACAGCGACGGCATCGGCTTCTACGACCGCCTGGTGGACCGGCTGCTGGAGCGCGGCATCCGGCCGCACGCCACGCTCTACCACTGGGACCTGCCGCAGGCGCTGCAGGACCTGGGCGGCTGGGCGGTGCGCGACACGGCCCACCACTTCGCGCGTTATGCGCAGAGGATCGGCCAGGTGCTGGGCGACCGCCTGGCGGCGCTGGCCACGCACAACGAGCCGTGGTGCACCGCCTACCTCGGCCACGAGCAGGGCAAGTTCGCGCCCGGCGCGCGCGACCCGGCGCTGGCGCACCAGGTCTCGCACCACCTGCTGCTGTCGCACGGCCTGGCGCTGCAGGCGCTGCGCGCCGACGGCGTGCGCACGCCGCTGGGCATCGTGCTCAACCAGTCGCCGGCGCACCCGGCCACCGACAGCGAAGCCGACCGGCGCGCCGCGCGGACCGCCTTCGACGGCTACGTCAGCTGGTTCATGGACCCGCTGTTCCTCGGCCGCTATCCCGACGATCCGGGCCTGCAGCGCACGCCTGTCGTCGCACCGGGCGACATGGCCTGCATCCGCCAGCCGATCGACTTCCTCGGCATCAACTACTACACGCGCATCTGGTGCAGCAGTGCCGAGCCGCCCGTGCCGGCGCCGTGCTCGCTGGGCGTCACCGACATGGGCTGGGAGATCCATCCCGACGGCCTCGCCGAGCTGCTGCTCGACATCCACCGCCGCTACGCGCCGCACGGCCTGCCGCCGATCTTCATCACCGAGAACGGCATGGCCGAGGCCGACGTGCTGGCCGACGGCGCGGTGCACGACCCGCGGCGCATCGACTACCTGCACCGCCACCTGCAGGCGCTGGCGCAGGCGCGGCGCCAGGGCGTGGACGTGCGCGGCTATTTCTACTGGAGCCTGATGGACAACTACGAGTGGGACTCGGGCTACGCCAAGCGCTTCGGCATCGTGCACGTGGACTACGCCAGCCAGCGCCGCACGCTGAAGGACAGCGCCCACTGGTACCGCGACACCGTGGCCGCGCTGCGCGCGCAGGGGCAGGGCCGTGGCTGAGCTGGCGATGCGCGGCCTGCACAAGGCCTACGGCGGCGTGCAGGTGCTGCACGCGCTGGACCTGCAGGTGCACGCCGGCGAGTTCATGGTCTTCGTCGGGCCATCGGGCTGCGGCAAGTCGACGCTGCTGCGCCTGGTGGCGGGCCTGGAATCGCTGGACGGCGGCGAGATCCGCGTCGGCGGCCAGCCGGTGGACCACCTGCCGCCGTCGCAGCGCGGCGTGGCCATGGTGTTCCAGAGTTATGCCCTGTACCCGCACATGACCGTGGCGCAGAACATGGGCTTCGGCCTGCGCATGGCGGGCGAGCGGGCCGCGCAGGTGGATGCGGCCGTGCAGCAGGTGGCCGAGGTGCTGCAGATCACGCCACTGCTGCAGCGCCTGCCGCGCGAGCTGTCCGGCGGCCAGCGCCAGCGTGTCGCCATCGGCCGCGCCATCGTGCGCCGGCCGCGCGTGTTCCTCTTCGACGAGCCGCTCAGCAACCTGGACGCCGCGCTGCGCGTGCAGATGCGCGCCGAGCTGGCGCGGCTGCACCGCGAGCTGGGCACCACCATGGTCTACGTCACGCACGACCAGGTCGAGGCGATGACGCTGGGCCAGCGCATCGCCCTGTTCCACCAGGGGCGCATCGAGCAGATCGGCGCGCCGCTCGAACTCTTCCGCCAGCCGGCCAACCAGTACGTCGCCGGCTTCCTCGGGTCGCCACGCATGAACTTCATCGCCGCCGACGCCTGGGCCGCGGCCGCCGACGGCCTGGCGGTCGGGCCGGCGCACGGCCTGCACGACACGCTGGGCGTGCGCCCCGAGCACCTGCAGTCGGTGGCCGGCGGCGCGGCGCTGCAGGCGGTGGTGACGCGCATCGAGCACGTCGGCGACGCGCTCTTCGTGCACACCCAGCTGCACGGCAGCGGCTGCCCCGTGGCGCTGCGCCTGGCGCCCGACGCGCCGGCACCGGCCCCGGGCGTGCAGCTGCGGCTGGCGCCGACGCCCGGCCACGTGCACGTGTTCGACCGCCACGGCCGCGCCTTGCCGCAGCCCACGCTGCACTGAGCCGCACGGCGCAGCTCACAACGCCTTGACCGCTTCCCCCGCTTCGCCTGCCTCGCCCGCCATGCCGCCCCGCCCCGACACCGTCCGCGCCCGACCGTTCGATCCCGCACGCCGCCGCGCCTGCCTCGCCGCGCTGGCGGCGGGCTGCACGGCCGCACCGCTGCTGGCCGGCTGTGCCGGTGGCGGCAGCGGCGCGCGCGAGCCCGCGGCCGCCACGCCGCCCGACGCACTGGCCGCCTATCCGCGCATGCCCGAGGGCGGCGACAGCGGCGCCGCGCCGGCCGTGCACCGGCAGGTGAACGCGCTGGGCCGCGGCATCAACTTCGGCAACGTCTTCGACGCCCCGCGCGAGGGCGACTGGGGTCTGCGCGCCGACGACCACCTGATCGACCTGCTCGGCGAAGGCCGCTTCACGCGCAGCGTGCGGCTGCCGGTGCGCTGGAGCAACCACGCCAGCCCCGACGCCGAGGCGCGCATCGACCCGGCGTTCTTCGCGCGCGTGCAGCGCACCGTGGACCGGCTGCTGGCGCGCGGCTGCAGCGTGCTGCTCAACGTGCACCACTACCGCCAGCTCGACGGCGACCCGCTCGATCCGGGCGAGTTCGCGGTCGACCCGGCGGTGGTCGACCTGCGCCTGCTGGCGCTGTGGCGCCAGATCGGCGAGCGCTTCGCCGGCCACGGCCCGGCGCTGATGTTCGAGATCTACAACGAGCCGCACGGCCGCCTCGAGCCGCTGTGGAACGACCTGCTGTCGCGCGCGCTGCGCGTCATCCGCCAGCGCAACCCCGAGCGCGTGGTCGTGATCGGCCCCACCGAATGGAACAGCGCCAACGCGTTGCCGCGCCTGGTGCTGCCGGCCGACCGCCATGTGGCGCTGACGGTGCACCACTACGAACCCTTCCCCTTCACGCACCAGGGCGCGGAGTGGGTCAACCCCCGCCTGCCCACCGGCGTGGACTGCTGCGACGCCGCGCAGCAGGCGCTGGCGCTGCGCCTGCTGGACCTGGCGGCTGCCGAAGGCCGGCGCCGCGGCCATCCGGTGCTGGTGGGCGAGTTCGGCGCCTACAGCCAGGCGCCGCACGCCGCGCGGATGCGCTACCTGCGCTTCATGCGCGACGCCATGGAAGCGCGCGGCCTGCCGTGGATGGCCTGGGAGCTGGCCTCGGGCTTCGGCATCTACGACCCCGTCGCGCAGCGCATGCGCGACGGCCTCTTCGACGCCCTGTTCGGCGCCTGACGACCATGGCCTGCGTCGCGCGTCGCCCGTTCCGGCCTGCGGCACGCCGCCAGGCGTTCCTGCCGGCACGCGCCGTTTGCGCACGCCGTCGTGACAACGATTTCAAAGGCGCCGCCGCGATGCCGGCGCCACCGCCGCACGCCGCAGCGCGCGCCAGCGCGCGCGCCACCCGATCACCACGCCCCCACGCCCGGCGACCGGGCACCCATGATCCGACAAGGAGACAACGCCCATGAGAACACCCGACCCGGCCGGCGCGCCCCGCGCGCCAGGCCATGACCCCCGAGCCGCCATGCGCGGCGCAGCGGCCCGCAGGCCCTGGTGGCGCGCAGGCGCCTTGGGCGCCGCGCTGCTGTGTGCCGCAGGCGGCGCGTTGGCGCAGGCCCAGCCGGCGGCGGCCGCGCCACCGGCCGCTGCCGCATCGGCAGCCGACGCCCCCGGCGTGCAGCGCATCCTGGTCACGGCCAACCGGCGCCAGGAAGAGCAGCAGAAGGTTTCCGGCGTGGTGCAGTCGGTCAGCGGCGATCAGCTGCGGCGCGACGGCATCCTCAAGGTGGAGCAGCTGCAGCAGGCGGTGCCGGGCCTGTCGATCGCCAACCAGGAAGGCAACGTCGAGATCTTCATCCGCGGCGTCGGCTCGGCCAACAACACCGAGCTGGGCGACCCGGCGGCGGCACCGCACCTCAACGGCATCTACATCCCGCGCCCGCGTGGCCTGGGTCTGATGTTCTACGACCTCGAGCGCGTCGAGATCAACAAGGGCCCGCAGGGCACGCTCTACGGCCGCAATGCGATGGCCGGCACGCTCAACATCCTCACCGCGCGTGCGCGGCTGGGGCAGTCGGGCGGCTACTTCCAGGGCGAGTTCGCCAACCGCGGCGGCCGCGCCGCCGAGGGCGCATACAACGTGCCGCTGGGCAGCAACGCCGCGCTGCGCGTGGCGGGCTTCTACCAGAAGAAGGACCACGGCTTCCGCAACGTCTCCACCGACCCGCAGGCCTCGTCGCTGAAGCCCGCGGGCCTGGAGGAGAACTGGGCGCTGCGGCTCTCGGGCATCTGGGAGCCGAGCGAGCGGCTGCGCTTCACCGCCATGGCCGACTACGGCAAGGAGACCGGCACCGGCTACCCCGCGGCCAACATCTTCGCCGCGGTCGACTCGAGCGGCTTGCGCGCCGAGCAGCTGGACCTGCGCCGGGTGGTCTACCGCGGCCTGCAGGGCCGGCTCGAGAACAAGCTCGGCGGCCTGCAGCTCAAGGCCAGCCTGGCGCTCGACGGCTTCGACCTCGACTGGGCCAGCAGCTACCGCGAGGTTGATTTCTACCAGCGCAACTCGGGCACCGACAGCGTCAACTGGCCGGGCCGCAACCTGGCGGGGCTGAACTACGACAACTTCAGCAACCAGTGGTGGCAGACGCGCTCGCAGAGCCAGATCCACGAGCTCCGGCTGAGCTCGAACGACCCGAACGCGAAGATGAAGTGGACGGCCGGCGTCTTCCACTTCGACGAGGACCAGCAGGTCGGCTTCCTGTCGCTGGCCGACCGCGGCTACTGCTGCTACTCGGGCACCGAGTTCACCATGCCCGACGTCAACGGCCGCAGCACGGCCGTGTTCGGCGACGCCACGTTCGAGCTGGCACCGGCCTGGCGCCTGCTGGCCGGGCTGCGCTACACCGAGGAGAGCAAGTACCGCTACGGCATCGGCGGCAACCTGGCGCTGACGCTCGGCGGCGAGGACTTCGCCTGCTGCGTGGCCACGCGCTTCGGCACCGAGGGCTTCGAGCCGAACCTGCTGGGCCGGCCCAACTTCGACCTGAGCCAGGTCGTGACCGAGGCCCAGAAGGCGCAGTTCCTGATCGAGAGCACGCGCGTGCCGGGGCAGCGCGACACGCTCATCCGCCAGATCGAGGCCATCGCCAACGGCACCAACCCGCGCGGCACCTGCTTCATCCGGCCCGACATCGACAACGGCTTCGTGCGCTGCCCGGCGAACAACCCCAACAACACCAACGGTGGCTTCAGCTACGCCAACCTCACCATCCCCGACCAGCAGCGCGGCAGCAGCACCGCGCGCTACGGCGACTACCGCATCGGCCTGGAGCACGACCTGAGCAGCGACCACATGGTCTACGTGAAGGCGGGCACCGGCCACAAGGCGGGCGGCTTCAACGACAGCTTCCGCACGTCGCCCGTGCCCGAGGTCTTCAAGCCGGAGAAGGTGACGGTGCTGGAGGTGGGCTCGCGCAACGCCTTCCTGGTGGGCGGGCGGCGCGCGGTGTTCAACGCCACCGGCTTCGTCTACGACTACACCGACCAGGCGTTCCAGGACCTCACCTGCATCAACCTCGACCCCGTCGCCACGCCGCCGTGCACCGGCTACTCGCTGGTCAACCGCAACATCGGCAAGTCGCGCATCGCCGGCATCGAGCTCGAGGGCCGCTTCGTCGTCGCCCGTGACACCACGGTGGACGTCAACGCCACCTGGCTCGACACCAAGGTGCGCCGCGGCACCGTGGCCGACGTGCGGGCGCAGGACTTCAGCGCCGGCGGCGTCACCCCGCTGATCGACCTCACCGGCAACCGGCTGCCGCTGGCCTCCGAGTACAACGTCGCCCTGCGTCTGCAGCAGGCCTTCGCGCTGGCCGGTGGCCGCTTCGACTGGCAGGCGCTGCTGAACTACCGCTCGGACTACTACCTGACGCAGTTCAACGAGCGCGACGTGGTGCGCGTCGACGGTTCGCGCGAGAGCGCGCTCGACGCCGGCTTCCCGGACCGCCAGAAGGGCTACGCGACGCTGAACCTGGGCGTGGGCTACACCACCGGCGGCCTGCGCGTGGAGGCCTACGTGCAGAACGTGACCGACGAGCAGGTGTCGCAGAAGGCACTGGTGGGTGCCAACGTCAACGTGCGCTTCCTGAACGACGCCCGCAGCTACGGCCTGCGCGCACGCGTCGACTTCTGAACGCGTCCTGACCCGCGAGGCCGCCGGCTCGCCCCCGGCGGCCTCGTGCCGTGCTCGCGTACGATGGGCGCGGGCCGGTCGGCGCTGCAGCGCGACGGCCCGACGCCGATGATCGTGCACCTCGTCGACGGCACCTACGAGCTGTTCCGCCAGTTCCATGGCCTGCGCCGCGCGCCGGCGGCCCAGCGCGGCCCGCTCTCGGCGGCCGTGGGCGTGCTGGGCGGCGTGCTCGAGATGATCGAGCAGGGCGCCACGCACCTCGGCGTGGCGACCGATCACGTCATCGAGTCGTTCCGCAACGCGCTGTGGGCCGGCTACAAGACCGGTGCCGGCATCGAGCCGCAGCTGCGCGCGCAGTTCCAACCGCTCGAGGACGGGCTGCGCGCCATGGGTGTGGCCACCTGGCCGATGGTCGACCTGGAGGCCGACGACGCGCTGGCCTCGGCGGCACGCATCGCGTCGCGCGACGCCGCGGTGCAGAAGGTGTGCCTGTGGACACCCGACAAGGACCTGGCGCAGTGCGTCGTCGGCGACCGCGTCGTGCAGGTCGACCGCCGGGCCAAGGCCATCCGCGACGCCGCCGCCGTGCGCGTCAAGTACGGGGTCGAGCCGGCGCGCATCCCCGACTGGCTGGCGCTCGTCGGCGATGCCGCCGACGGCTACCCCGGCATCCCCGGCATCGGCGCGGTCGGCGCGGCGCGTCTCGTCGACCGCCACGGCCCGATCGAGGCCTTTCCCGCGGCGGTGCTCGGCCCGCAGCAGCCGCAGGCGCTGCTGTTCAAGCGCCTGGCGACGCTGGTCGACGATGCACCGCTCTTCGACACGGTCGAGGCCCTGCGCTGGCGCGGCCCGACCGACGGCTTCGCCGAATGGGCGCGGCAGGCCGCGGCGCCGAAGCTGCTGGAACGGTGCCGGCGGCTGGCGGCGCAGCTCACCTGAAGCAGCACCACGCGCGCGCGCCAGCGCACCGGTCGCCCGCATCATGTCCGCACGAACCCGCTGCCAGGTGCACCGATGCCCGCCACGCCGCCCAACCTGTCGTTCCGCCAGCTGCACGCCTTCGTCGTGCTGGCCGAGCTGAACAACTTCACCCGCGCAGCGGCGCGCTGCCATCTGTCGCAGCCGGCGTTCAGCGCGCTCATCCACGGCCTGGAGCGCACGCTGGGCGCGCGGCTCTTCGACCGCGACACGCGCAAGGTCGCGCTCACCGCCGAGGGCCGGCTGTTCCTGGAGAGCGCGCAGCGCCTGCTGGGTGACGCCGGCCATGCCGTGGCCGACCTGCAGGACCACGTGGAACGCCGCCGCGGACGCGTGGCGCTGGCGGTGCTGCCGGCGCTGGCGGCCGGCTGGCTGCCCGCGGTGCTGGCCGAGTTCCACGCCGCGCACCCCGGCATCGAACTCGACGTGGCCGACGCCTTGTCGGAAGACTGCATCGACCGCGTGCGCAGCGGCCGCGCCGATTTCGCCCTGGCCTCCACGCGCAGCAGCTCGCCCGAGCTCGTCGCCGAGCTGTTCTGCAGCGACCGCTTCCACCTCGTGTGCCGGCGCGACCACGTGCTGGCCCGGCTGCGCGCGCCGCGGCTCGAACAGCTGGCCGGCCATGCCTTCGTGCACCTGGCGCGCTCGAGCAGCGTGCGCCAGCACATCGAGCAGGCGCTGTTCCCGCGGCAGATGGCCAGCGTGATGGAGCTGGAGCAGTTGAGCACCGTGGCCGGCATGGTGCGCGCGGGGCTCGGCATCACCGTCGTGCCGGCGCTCACGCTGTTCCACTTCGCGCATCCCGACCTGCTGACGCGGCCCATCGCGGCCGCGGACCTCGAGCGCCAGATCTTCGTCGTGCGGCGCAAGGACCGCAGCCTGTCGAGCGCGGCGCAGGCGTTGCTGGCGCTGGTGCAGGTGCGCCGGCCCGGCGGCGTGCGACCACGGCGCGGGCGCGCCAGCGGCGCCGCCGGCTGAGGCGGCGTCGATCCGCGCAGCGCTGTCGGATACCACTGCGAACACGGCGCCAGTGATCGGCATCGCCGATCAATCGATCCAAACAAGCGATTTCCCCGCAAGGCGGCGCGTCACTACAGTGGCCTTCGCAGCGCCATGAACCCTGACTCGACACCTGCCTTGTGGATCGGCTCGGCCGCCGGCTTTTCGGGCGATCGCACCGATGCGGCCCGGCCGGTGGTCGACACGCTGCTGGCCCACGGCGGCCCCTGCGCGCTGATCTTCGAGACGCTCGCCGAACGCACGCTGGCGCTGGCGCAGCTCGCGCGTGCCGCCGACCCGGGCGCCGGCTTCGAGCCGCTGCTCGACGAGATGCTCTCGCCGGTGCTGGCCGACTGCCTGGCCGGCGGCGTCCGCATCGTCGGCAACTTCGGCGCGGCCAACCCGCGCGGCGCCGCGCTGCGCGTGCAGGCGCTGGCGCGAAGGCTGGGCGCGCGCACGCCGCGCATCGCCGTGGTGGGCGGCGACGACCTGTCGGGCCCGCAGCACCGCGCCCTGCTGCTGCAGGCGCTGGGCGCACAGGCACACGGCCTGGACATCGCCAGCGCCAACGTCTACCTCGGTGCCGAAGGCATCGCCCAGGCGCTGCGCGAAGGCGCCGACATCGTGATCACCGGTCGCGTGGCCGACCCCTCGCTGGTCGTCGGGCCGGCGATGGCCCACCACGGCTGGGCCGCCGACGACTGGCCGCGCCTGGCGCGCGCCACGATGGCCGGGCACCTGCTGGAATGCGGCGCGCAGGTGAGCGGCGGCTACTACGCCGACCCCGGCTTCAAGGACGTGCCCGGTCTGGCGCGGGTCGGCTATCCCATCGCCGCCATCGAGGCCAGCGGCGACTGCACCGTGTTCAAGGCCGAAGGCACCGGCGGCCTGGTCGACGAGCACACCGTCAAGGAGCAGCTGCTGTACGAGCTGCACGACCCCTTCGCCTACCTGACGCCGGACGTGGTGGCCGACATCGGCGAAGCCTCGGTCGAGGCGGTGGCGCCCGGGCGCGTGCGCCTGTCGGGCGTGCGCGGCCACCCGCGGCCGGCGACGCTGAAGGCCAACGTCTTCCACCGCCACGGCTGGTTCGCCGAGGGCGAGATCTCGTACGCCGGCCCCGGCGCCGAGGCGCGCGCGCGGCTGGCGGCCGAGGTGCTGCGCGAACGCCTGGACGGCATGGCACCGCTGCGCTGCGACCTGATCGGCGTGGCCAGCGTGCTGGCCGACGACGCCGGCCGGTGGCTGGCCGACCAGCCGCCCGGCGATGCACGCGACGTGCGCCTGCGCGTGGCCACCTCGCAGCGCGAACGGCGCAACGCCGAGCGGCTGCTGCGCGAGGTGACGGCGCTGTACACCTGCGGCCCGGCCGGCGGCGGCGGCGTGCGCACGGCGCTGCGCGAACGCCTGGGCACGGTGTCGTGCCTGGTGCCGCGCGAGCAGGTGCGCGCCACGGTGGAGTTCCCGGCATGAGCGAAGGCGTCGACATCCGCACGACGACGCTGCCGCTGCGCCACCTGGCGCACGGCCGCACGGGCGACAAGGGCGACCGCTCCAACATCAGCGTCATCGCCTGGCACCCGGCGCTGTACCCGCTGCTGGTCGAGCAGGTGACCGAGGACGCCGTGGCCGCGCTGTTCGCGCACCGCCGGCCCGTGCGCGTCCAGCGCCACCTGCTGCCCCGGCTGCACGCCATGAACCTGGTGCTGGACGGCGTGCTCGACGGCGGCGTCAACGACGCACTCAACCTCGACAGCCATGGCAAGGCGCTGTCCTTCCTGCTGCTGCAGCTGCCCGTGGCCGTGCCGCCCGAACTGCTGCCCCTGGCCCGACACCCCAAACCCTGAAGGAGACATGACCATGAACCGCTCGAACGGCCTGCAGCGGCGCCACGCCGCGCTGCTCGTCGCCGCACTCCTCGTCGGCGCCGGCGCCGGCGCGCAGACGCGCTTTCCCGACAAGCCGGTGACGTTCATCGTGCCCTTCGCCGCGGCCAGCGCCACCGACCAGCTGGCGCGCGCGATCGGCCAGTCGATCACCGAGCAGACGAAGCAGCAGGTGGTGGTGGACAACCGCGCCGGGGCCAGCGGCATGATGGCCGCTCAGGCCGCGGCGCGCGCGCCGGCCGACGGCTACACGGTGCTGATCACCACCAACACCACGCACGCCGCCAACGAGCACCTGTTCAAGAAGATCGGCTACGACCCGGTGAAGGACTTCGTGCCCGTCACCGGCCTGGGCAAGGGCGGCCAGGTGATGGTGGTGCGCAGCGACGCGCCCTACAAGACGGTGGCCGAACTGGTGGCCGCGGCCAGGCAGAAGCCCGGCAAGCTCAGCTTCGCCAGCGGCAGCTCGAGCAGCCGCGTGGCCGGCGAGATGCTCAAGCAGCTGACCGGCACCGATATCCTGCACGTGCCCTACAAGAGCAACCCGCAGGCGGTGACCGACCTGCTGGGCGGCCAGATCGACTTCATGATCACCGACACCGCCACCGGCCTGCCGCAGCTGCGCGCCGGCAAGCTGCGCGCGTTGGGCTTCTCGACGCAGAAGCGCAGCCCGCTGCTGCCCGATGTGCCGACCATCGACGAAGCCGGCGTCAAGGGCTACGACATGGGCTTCTGGTTCGCCGCCTACGTGCCGGCGGGCACGCCCGCGCCGGTGGTGGCGCGGCTGAACGAACTGCTGCAGGCCGCGGTGAAGAGCACGGCGGCGAAGACCTTCTTCGACACCTCGGGCGTCGAGGCCTGGACCACCACGCCCGACGAACTGGCGCGCTTCCAGGCCGCCGAGACGCAGAAGTGGGGCCGCGTGATCAAGGCCGCGGGCATCGAGGCCGAGTGACGCTGCGCGTCGGCCGCTAGGGTCGACCCGGCTCCGCGGGGCCGGGCGGCTGCCTATCCTCGGGCCCACCATGCCCGAGTTCCGTTCGTTCCGTTTCGCCGCGGTGCTGGCGCTGCGCGGCGCCCTGGGTGCCATCGGCGCCGTCGCCGTGCTCGGCGTCGCCGCCCCCAGTGCCCTGGCCGCCGCCGCGGCACCTGCATCGGCCGCCGCGCCGCCCGTCCAGCCCGCATCGGCCGCCGGTGCCGAACCCACGCCACAGCAGCGCCAGCTGCGGCGCATCCGCGAGTTGCGGGCCCAGCGGCCGGGCGACGGCCTGCTCGTCTACTACGAAGCCCTGACGCTGGCGGCGATGGGCCCGGCCGAGCCGGTGGTCGCGGCGCTGCGCCAGCTGGAAGGCCGGCGGCTGGGCCTGGTGCCGGCGAAGACGGCGGGCTTCGATGCCGTGTGGGACGACCCCGGCTTCCAGGCCGTGCGCCGCCGCCTGATGGACGACGAGCCGGTCACCCCGACGGCGCCCGTGCTGCGCCGGCTGCACGATCCGCGGCTGATCCCCGAAGGCATCGCCTACGACGCCCGGCGCCGCGTGCACTACGTCGGCAGCATCGCGCAACGCAAGATCGTGGCGGTGGATGCGCGCGGCCGGGTGCGCGACTTCAGCCGCGCCAGCGACCGCCTGGAAGCCGTGCTGGGTCTGGCCATCGATGCGCCGCGCGACCGGCTGTGCGCCGTCAGCACCAACGGTTTCGAAGCGGCCGCCGTGCAGCAGCGGCGCAACGCGGTGGTGTGCTGGTCGTTGCGCGCCGGCACCGGGCGGACCGGCGAGCGCCTCACAGCGCGCAACCCCGAGCGCAACCCCGAGCGCATCGAGGCGCCGCCCGACGCGCTGCAGCTCAACGACCTGGCCTTCGCCCGCGACGGCACGCTCTACGTCACCGACTCGGCAGCAGGCTCGCTGTGGATGCTGCCGCCCGGTGCGCGGCACCTGCTGCCGGTGGGCGCCGCCGGCAGCCTGCGCGGTGCCAACGGCGTGGCCGTGGCGCCCGACGGCATCGTCTACGTGACCCTGTCCACCGGCATCGCGCGCGTGCAGCCGCACACCGGCCAGGTGATGCGCCTGCCGCAGCCCGACGACGTCGTCACCGGCGGCATCGACGGCCTGTACTGGCACGACGGCGACCTGCTCGGCGTGCAGAACGTGAGCAACCCCGGCCGCGTCGTGCGCATCCTGCTGGCCGACGACGGCCAGCGCATCCGCGGCCTGACCGTGCTGCAGTCGCACCACCATCCGGCCTTCGTGGAGCCCACCACCGGCGTGCTCGTGGGCGACGCGCTGCACGTCATCGCCAACTCGCACGTCGCGGCGTACCAGCCGGACGGGACGATCCGCGAGCCGCACGCGCTGCAGGGCACGGCGATCGTGGCGGTGCCGGTGCGGACGGCGAGCGGCGGCTGACGGGGAGCGCCCCGGTGCGGCGCGGCGTTCCGCGCCGCCGGGTCCGGCACTTGCCCTGCACCCCCGCCCGGTCGCCGCGTGCATGACCCTGCGCGCTCGGGTGGCATCGCCGCCCCGGCCGCTTCGTCCGTCTCCCGATCGCGCGCGACCCCGCACGCGTCCGTCCACCCTCCATGCCGCCCGCCGATCCGCCAGCGCACCACGACCGCGTCCGCAGCCTGCGCCAGTCGCCCCTGCGCCTGGCCGTCGCGCTGGTGCTGCTGGTGGCCATCGGGCTGCTGCTCTGGCGCTGGCAGCGCCCCGCGCCGGTGCAGGGCGAGGACGGTCGCACGGCCGCAGCGGCAGCGCGCGCGCCACGTGCGGCGGCCGGGCCGGCCAGCGGTGCGCAGCCGCCGGTGCCCGTGGTGCTGGCCGAGGTGGGCCAGCGCCGCGATGACCTGCAGCTGACGGCCTTCGGCAGCGGGCGCGCACTCGCGTCCGTCACGCTCGTGGCCGAGGCGCCGGGGCTGGTGGTCGAACGCCGCTTCGGCGCCGGCCAGCGCGTGGCCGCCGGCCAGGTGCTGGTGCGGCTGGACGACCGGCAGCAGCGGCTGGCGGTCGACGAGGCCGCGGCGCGGCTCGATGCGGCGCGCCAGCTGCTGGCGCGCTACGAGGCCACGCGCGGCACCGGCGCGGTGCCGGGCAGCGTGATCGACGAGGCCGCCAGCCAGGCGCGGCTGGCCGAGATCGCGCTGCGCCAGGCGCGCGAGGCGCTGGCCGACCGCGTGCTGCGCGCACCGTTCGCCGGCGTGCTGGGTCTGCCCGGCCTGCAGGCCGGCGACCGCGTCACCGCCGACACGCCGATCGCCACGCTCGACGACCGGCGGCGCCTGCTGGTCGATTTCGAGCTGGCCGAAAGCCATGCCGCACGGCTGCGCCTGGGGCATCCCGTGCAGGCGGCCACGCCGGCGCACCCCGGGCGGCTGTTCGAAGGCCGCATCACCGAGATCGACAGCCGCATCGACCCCGACACCCGCAACCTGCGGCTGCGCGCCGAGCTGCCGAACGCGGCCGACCTGCTGCGCCCCGGCATGTCGTTCGACGTGCAGGTGACGCTCGGCGGCGAGGCCCATCTGGCGGTGCCCGAGCTGGCCTTGCAGTGGGGCCGCAACGGCGCGTTCGTCTGGGCCGTGCGCGACGGCCGCGCGGCCGAGGTGCCGGTGCGCCCGGTGCGGCGCGTCGACGGCCTGGTGCTGGTGGCCGCCGCCGGCGAGGTGGCGCTGCGCCCGGGCGACGCGGTGGTGGTGGAAGGCGTGCAGCGGCTGCGCGCCGGCCGCGCCGTGCGCGCCGAGGCGGCGGCGTCGGCACCGCGCGCCGCTGCGGGCGCCGCGTCGGGCGCCGGCGCCACTGGCGCGTCGCGGCCCGCCGCCGCAAGGCCAGGAGCGCCGCGATGACGCCGGCGCCGCCGTCCGCCGACGGACCGGCCGCGTCGCCGCCACCGCCCGGCGCAGCCGCGCCGCCGCCGCCCGCGCCGGCCCCGTCCGCCGCGCCGCGCCCCGAGCCGCCCGATCCGCGCACCACCGGCCTGCCGGCGCTGGCGATCCGCCGGCCCTGGCTGGTGCTGGTGCTCAACCTGCTCATCGTCATCGCCGGCATCGGCGCCTGGCTCGGCGTGGAGATCCGCGAGCTGCCCAACATCGACCGGCCAATCGTCGCGATCCGCGCCGACTACCCCGGCGCCGCGCCCGAGACGCTGGATGCCGAGGTGACGCGCGTGCTCGAGGGCGCGGCTTCGCGCGTGCCGGGCGTGCTGCTGGTGCGCTCGGCCAGCGAAGAAGGCAACCTGCGCGTGATCATCGAGTTCAACCCCGGGGTCGATCTCGTCACCGCGGCCAACGACGTGCGCGATGCCGTGGCGCGGGTGCAGCGCACGCTGCCCGAGGGCGTGGACAACGTGACCATCGTCAAGTCCGACGCCGATGCCACGCCGGTGATGCAGCTGGCCGTCGCCAGCCGCACGCTGGCGGTGGACGACCTGTCGCGCGTGGTCGAGGAGCGCATCGAGCCCGAGCTGATCTCGGTGGAGGGCGTGGCCGACATCACCGCCTTCGGTGCGCGCGGCCGCGTGCTGCGCGTGCGGCTCGACCCGCTGCGGCTGGCGGCGCGCGGCCTGGCGGTGGACGACGTGGCCACGCTGCTGCGCCGCGCGCGCGCCGACGTGCCCGCCGGCAGCCTGGAGACGCCGCAGCAGGAGGTGCTGGTGCGCGCCAACGCCAGCATCGCCTCGGCCGAGGACCTGCGCGGATTGCGCCTGCAGCCCGGCGTGGCGCTGGGCGACGTGGCCGACGTGCTGGCCGGCCCGGCCGACGCCACGGCCTACGTGCGGCTGGACGGCCGCACGGTGGTGAGCCTGGGCGTGGTGCGCCAGGCGCAGAGCAACAGCGTGGCCATCTCCGACGGCGTGCGCGCCGTGGTCGAGCGGCTCAACCGCGAGCAGCCCGACCTGGAGATCACCGTCGTCTCCGACGACGCCGTCTTCATCCGCGGCGCCATCGGGGAGGTGTCGTCGAGCCTGCTGCTGGCCGTGGCCATCGTGGTCGTCGTGGTGGCGCTGTTCCTCGGCAGCGTGCGCGCGGCGCTGGTGCCCACGGTGGCGATTCCGGTCTCGCTCATCGGCACGCTGGCGGTCATCTGGCTGCTGGGCTTCTCGCTCAACCTGCTGACGCTGCTGGCGCTGCTGCTGGCCACGGGGCTGGTGGTGGACGACTCGATCGTCGTGCTCGAGAACATCCAGCGCCGCCGCGCGATGGGCCTGGGCGCGCGCGCCGCCGCGGTGCTGGGCACGCGCGAGGTGTTCTTCGCCGTGCTGGCCACCACGGCCACGCTGGTGGCGGTGTTCGTGCCGATCTCGTTCCTGCCGTCGACGGCCGGGCGGCTGTTCCGCGAGTTCGGCTTCGTCATGGCGTTCTCGGTGGCCATCTCGTCGTTCGTCGCGCTGTCGCTCGGGCCGATGATCGCCGCGCGGCTGGGCGGCGGCGACGGGCAGCCGCGCAGGTCGCGTCCGCGACCGGCCTGGCGCGCCAGGGCCGCGGCGGTCGTGCGGCCGCTGGCTGCGCGCGGCCGGCGCGGTGCCGCGGCGCTGGGCCGCGGCTACGCGCGCGCGCTCGACGCCTCGCTGCGCCACGCCTGGTGGGTGGCGGGGCTGTGCGTCGTGCTGGCCGCGCTGGCCGCGGCGCTGTACCTGCGGCTGCCCTCGGAGCTGACGCCCACCGAGGACCGCGGCGTGCTGTCGATCCGCCTCGACGGCCCCGACGGCGCCAGCCTGGCCTACAGCGACCGCCAGCTCGAGCGCGCGCTCGCCATCGTCCGCCCGCTGCAGGACGAGGGCCTGGTGACGACGATCTTCACCATCACCGGCCGCTTCGACCCGAACAGCGCCGAGATCCTGGCGCCGCTGGTCGACTGGGACGACCGCGGGCCGACGCAGGCCGAGCTGACGGCGCGCCTGCAGCGCCAGCTCGACGCCATCCCCGGCGTGCGCGCGCGCATCCGCGGCGGCAACAGCCTGGGCGTGGGCGGCGGCGACGGCAGCGTGCAGATGGCCGTCACCGGCGACGACTACGCGCGCATCGCCGAGGCGGCCTACGCCTTCGCCGCAGCCATCGAGGCGCGCATCCCGCAGCTGCGCGACGTGCGCGTCAACTACACCGCCACCCAGCCGCAGCTGAACATCCAGGTCGACCGTCAGCGCGCGGCCGAGCTGGGCGTGCCGGTGGACGGGCTCGACATCGTGCTGCGCGCGCTGGTGCGCAACACCGAGCTCGCCGAGCTGACCATCGACGACCGCACGGTGCGCGTGCTGCTGGAAAGCGCACGCCGCGGCAGCACCGACCCGGTCGACCTGCTGCAGCTGCAGGTGCGCGCCAGCACGCCGCAGGGCGAGCGCATGGTGGCGCTGTCGCAGTTCGTGCGCTTCGAGGAGACCGCCATCCCCTCGGAGCTGAACCGACTGGGCCAGCGCCGAGCGGTCGAACTGAGTGGCATTGCCGGCGACGGCCTGCCGCTGGCCGAGGCGGTGGCACAGCTGCGCGCGCTGGCGGCCGAGACGCTGCCGCCCGGCATGGGGCTGCTGTTCCGCGGCGACGCGGCCACGCTCGAGGACACGGGGCGCGACCTCGCCATCACCTTCGGCATCGCGCTGCTGGTCGTCTTCCTGGTGCTGGTGGCGCAGTTCGAGAGCCTCACCAGCGCGCTGGTCGTGCTCGTCACCGTGCCCTTCGGCCTGGCCGCGGCGGCCGTGGCGATGTGGGCGAGCGGCACCTCGCTCAACATCTACAGCCAGATCGGCCTGCTGCTGCTGGTGGGCGTGATGGCCAAGAACAGCATCCTGCTGGTGGAGTTCGCCGACCAGCTGCGCGACGCCGGCCGCAGCGTGCGCGACGCGGCACGCGAGGCGGCGCTGACGCGGCTGCGGCCCATCCTCATGACGATGAGCTCCACCGTGCTGGGCGCGGTGCCGCTGCTCATCGGCAGCGGCGCTGGCGCCGAGTCGCGCGCGGCCATCGGCTGGGTCATCTTCGGCGGGCTGTCGCTGTCGGCGCTGTTCACGCTGTTCCTCGTGCCGGTGCTCTATCTCGGCATCGCCCGCTTCGCCAGGCCGCGCTCGGCGCCGGAGCAGGCCTTGCAGCGCGAGCTGGACGCGGCGGGCGCGGCCGACGGCACGCCGGCGCCGGAAGCGTCGTCCGCCGCTGCGGCCGGGTCGGCGGGGCGGTGATGGGCGCGCCCCGCTCGACGCCGATGCCGACGCCGATGCCGATGCGGTCACCGTGGCCGTCGCGCCGCGCCGGCGGCTTGCTGCCACTGGCCGCGGCGCTGCTGCTCGCCGGCTGCACCGCCTTCGCCCCCACCGGTCCGATGCCCGACCCGGCCGCCGATGCGCAGCAGCGCGTGGCCCGCCATGGCCTGGAGCCGCTCGCGCGCTTCGATGCCGCGGTCGACCCCGCCGAGCCCGCGGCCGACGACGTGCGCTGGTGGCGGCGCTTCGGCGACCCGGCGCTGGCCGCGCGGGTCGAGCGCGCCCTGGCCGCCGACCTGGACGTCGCCGCCGCCGCCGAGCGGGTGCAGCAGGCGCGGGCGCTGCTGGCGCAGGCGCGCGCCGCGCGCGGCGTGCAGGCCGGTGCCTCGGCCGGCGTACAGGCCAACCTGCGCCGCCGCGGCGACGAGCGCCGCATCGAGCCTTCGGCAGCCCTTGCGCTGGACTGGGACGTCGATCTGTGGGGCGGCCTGCGCGCCGGCGAACGTGCCGCCGCGGCGGGGCTGGCGCGCCAGCAGCATCTGCTGCAGGCGCAGCGCCTGACGGCCGCCGGCCTGGCCGCGCGTGCCTACCTGGAATGGCGCCTGGCGCGCGCCGACGCCGCGCTGCTGGACGACGCACTGGCGGTGCAGGACGAGGCGCTGCGTGTCGTCGGCGTGCGTGTCGAGGCGGGCCTGTCGCCACGCCTGGACCGCGAGCGGGCGCGCGCCGAGCGTGCCGTCACGGAGGCCGAACGCGCCGCGGCAACGGTGCGCGCCGGGCGCGCGCTGGCTTCGCTGCAGGTGCTGGCGGGCGAACGTCCGCGGCCCGCGACCGCGCTCGACGACGCCGCTGCCGACGCGGCGCCGGCACGCGCGCCGCTGCCGCAGGCCGGCCGCGTCGCCGCCGGCCGTCCCGCCGATCTGCTGCGCCGCCGGCCCGACCTGCGGGCTTCCGAGCAGGCGCTGCTGGCCGCGGCGGCCGAGGTGGGCGTCGCCGCCGCCGAGCTGCGGCCGCGGCTGCGCCTGCCGGCGTCGCTGGTGCTGGGCGGGTCGGGGTTGGCCGACGTGGTCGCCGCGACCGTGGGCGCGGCGCTCGACCTCGTGCTCGTCGACGGCGGCGCGCGCCGCGCCGGGCTCGACGCCGCGCGCTCGCGCTACCGCGAGGCCGTGCTGGCCCACGAGCAGACGCTGCTGCAGGCGCTGGAACAGGTCGAGACGGCGCTGCTGGCCGAACGCGGCGCCCAGGCACGCGTCGAGGCCAGCGGCCGCGCGGCCGAGGCCGCCGACGAGGCGGTGCGCCAGGCCGCGACGCTGTACCGCGCGGGCCTCACCAACTTCCTCGACGTGGCCGACGCCCAGCGCAGCGCGCTCGACAACCGCCGCGCGCAGCTGCAGGCCCGGGCCGACGTCGCCGCCGCGGCGGTGCTGGCCTTCGAGGCACTGGGTCTGATCGACGAGCCGGGCCCGGCGACGGCGGCGCCGCGCGATGCCCGGCGCGAGCCGAGCGGCGGCGACGCACGCGCACCTGGCGCCGAAGGCCTGACCGGCGATCTGCACTGACTGCGCGCACGCCCGCGCGGCCGGGCAGGGCGTGATCGAGCAAGGCCGTACCCTGCGCCGATGGTCGGCGCCGGGCGCGACCGGCAGCCGCCGTGGCGCGGCTGCCGGTGTGTGCCGATGTCAGCGGCCGTCGCGGTCGGAATCGCCCGGGATGGCCCGCTCGACGCCGTCCTTCATGCGCTGCCAGGCGTCACGCGAGGCGTGCCGGGCGTGGTCCCACTCCAGCGACGAGGTGCCGCGCTGGCCTTGCCAGTCGCGGCCGAGGTCGGACTCGATCTCGTCGAAATCGCGGCCCGGGTAGCGGGTGTGCGCATCCATGCCGTGCCGGTACGCCGGGCCGTAGTCGTCGTAGGTGGAGCCGCTGCGCACGTAGGGGCGGCTGCCCCAGTTCTGGGCCCAGTAGGTCTCGTGCGTGGCGTCGTCGCGGCCCGCGCCGGCCAGTGCGCCGGCACCGGCACCCGCCGCGGCGCCGATCGCCGCGCCCACCGGGCCGGCGACGCCCCCGGCCAGCGTGCCTGCCAGCACGCCACCGCCCAGGCCGCCCACGGCCGCGCCGCCGGCGGCACCGCCGGTGGCGCTGAGGGCACGGTCCTCGCGGTCGGCCGCGGCGCCGGCGATGGCACCCAGGCCGGCACCGGCGGCTGCGCCGACGGCGGCGCCGACCGGGCCGGTCAGGCCGCCGGCGACGGCGCCCGTCGCCGCACCCGTGGCCACGCCGCCGACGGCGGCGCCGGCGAGGGCGCCCTTCTCGGTGTCGTGGTCGGTGCCCGAGCTGTCGGTGTTCTTGCCCATCAGGGCGCCGGCCACCGCCCCCGCGGCGGCGCCGATGGCCGCGCCCACCGGGCCGGTCACGCCGCCAGCCAGGGCGCCGGTGAGCGCGCCGCCGGCCACACCACCCGCCACACCGCCGGCCACCGCGCCGGTAGCGGCGCCCCGGCTTTCCTTCTTCGTGTCGGCCGGCTTGGTCACGTTGCTGCTGTCCTTCATTGGTTGTGCTCCGTTCATGCTGAGGCACACGGGCCGCGTCGTGCGTCATGCACGGCTGCGCGACACCGCGGGCCGGTTGAGGTCCGGTGGTCGTTGGGCAAACGACGCGCCGACCCTCCACGCGGCTGCGGAGGCGATGTCGGCGGCGCCGGTGGTGCAGGCTCGATGCGCGGTTCGGGCCGCGGCTTGCCGCAACCCGCGGGCAGGGTCACGTCACGGCGGGCCGGCCGTGCGACGCAGCCGCCGGCGCAGCTCGCGCTCCTCGCGCTGCTGCGCGCGCCAGTCCTCGCGCACCGCGCGCCAGAGCGCCACGGCCATGAGCACGATCACCACGGCGAACGGCATCGCGAAGACGATCGTCGCGGTCTGCAGCGCGCGGATGCCGCCGGTGACCAGCAGCGCCGCCGCGATGCCCGCCACCAGCAGCCCCCAGACGACCTTGATGCGCGCCGCCGGGTCGGGCGCTCCGCCGGAGCTCATCATGCCCAGCACCAGCGTGGCCGAGTCGCCCGAGGTGACGAAGAACACCAGCACCAGCAGCGTCGCCAGCAGCGACATCAGCGCCCCGCCCGGCAAGGCATCGAACAGCGCGAACAGCGCCGTCGACACGTCGGCCTCGACGGCGGCGGCGATGGGCACCTGCTGCCAGATCTCCAGGTGCAGCGCGGTACCGCCGAACACCGAGAACCAGGCGAAGCCGGCCAGCGTGGGTGCGAAGACGGTGCCGAAGACGAACTCGCGGATCGTGCGGCCGCGCGAGACGCGGGCGATGAACAGGCCGACGAAGGGCGACCACGAGATCCACCACGCCCAGTAGAAGATCGTCCAGCCGCCGACCCAGCCGCTCTCGCGGAACGGCGTCATGCGCAGGCTCATGCGCACGAAGTCGCTGACGTACGCGCCGAGCGTGTTGGTGAAGCTGTCGATGATGGCCACGGTCGGCCCGAGCGTGAACACCGCCAGCATCAGCGCGATGGCCACGAACAGGTTCACCGTGGACAGCCACTTGATGCCGCGCGCCACGCCGCTCACCGCGGAGGCGAGGAACAGCGCCGTGGTCACCGCGATGATCCCCAGCTGCGCCGGCAGCCCGACCGGCAGCCCGAAGACGGCGCCCAACCCGCTGTTGATCTGCAGTGCGCCGATGCCGAGGGAGGCGGCCACGCCGAAGGCCGTGGCGATGATCGCCAGCACGTCGACCGCGACGCCCAGGCGTGGCGCCCAGCGCCAGGGCAGCGAGCCGGTGACCGAGCTGACGAGCGCCTTGCCGCCGCGCCGCGCGCTGAAGAAGGCGATGGCCAGCGCCACCACGCTGTACACCGCCCACGGATGCAGCCCCCAGTGGAAGAAGGCATAGCGCATCGCCGCGTTGGCCGCCTCGGGCGTGTTCGGCGCGATGCCGGGCGGCGGGTCGCCGTAGTGCGAGATGGGCTCGGCCACGCCCCAGAACACGAGGCCGATGCCCATGCCGGCGGCGAACAGCATGGCGAACCACGCCGAGAGCGAGAACTCGGGTTCCGCGTCCTCGCCGCCCAGCCGGAGGTCGCCGTAGCGGCTGACGGCCAGCAGGCCGCTCATCACCACCAGCCCGAGCACCACCCACAGGTAGAGCCAGCCGAAGTCGCGCGTGACCGTGGCCAGGGCGACGTCGAACACGTCGCCCAGCGTGGCAGGCGACAGCAGGCCCCACAGCACGAAGGCGGCGATGACGCCGGCGGACAGGTACAGCGCCATGTCAGCCCACGGCGGCCTGCGGCCGGGCGGCGCCGTGGCCGGTGTCGTCGCGTCGAGCGGTCTTGGACATGGCGCGCTGCCGGTGTGCCGCCGGCGGGCAGATGCCGTTCCTGCTGCAGGGCGGGCGCGTCGGGCAGCGCGCTTTCGTCCCGCGCTGCACCGGTGCTGGGCGCGGCGGCCCCGTGCCGATCGGGCGATGATCCAGCCATGCCCGTCGCGGCCCGTTCATCGGACGAACCACCGCTGCGCCTGTTCGGCGTGCCGCGGCTGCGCGTGGGCGAAACCGAGCTGCTGTTCGCGCCGCGCAGGCCGTTCCAGCTGCTGGCGCTGCTGGCCTGCCGCCAGACCTGGGTGACGCGTGCCGAGCTGGCCGAGCTGTTCTGGCCCGACCGCGGCGAAGGCGCGGCGCGCGGCAACCTGCGCACCCTGCTGCTGCGCGCACGCGAGCTGCCCGGGCTGGACGGCCTGGAGCTGCAGGCCGAGCGCGTGCGCTGGGTGCCGGACTCCGACCTGCAGCGCATCGATGCCGCCATCGCCGCCGGCGACGACGCCGCCGTGCTCGCGCTCGACGGCGCGCCGCTGCTGCAGGGGTTGGAGCCGGGGCTGCCCGACGCCGTGCTCGAGTGGCTCGAGCACGAACGCGGGCGCATCGACGCGGCCTGGCGCCGCGCCGCGCAGCGGCAGCTGGCAGGGCTGCCGGCCGGCTCGGCGGCGGCCACGCGCCTGTCGGCACGGCTCGGGGACGACGCCGCGGCGGGCGCCACGCCGCTGGCCGCACCGGTGCCGCCGGCGGCCGACGACGGCTTCATCGGCCGCCGCGCCGAACTGGCCGCGTTGCTCGGCCTGCTGCAGGGGCCGGCGCGCCAGGTGGCGGTCATCGGGCCCGGCGGCATCGGCAAGTCGGCGCTGCTGCGCGCGGCCCTGCCGCTGCTGGGCGCTCCGCGCCGCGCGGGAAACGACGCCACCGCCACGGTGCGCTTCGTGGCCCTGGCGTCGCTGTCCGAGACGCTGCAGGTGCCGGCCGCGGTGGCGGCGGCCCTCGGCCTGATCCTGCCGCCGGCGCAGCCGCCCTGGGCCGCGCTGGCGGGCAACATCGGCGCGCGGCAGCTGCTGCTCGTGCTGGACAACGCCGAGCACCTGCCCGGCCTCGACGAGCGCCTGGCCGACCTGCTGGGCGCCTGTCCGGGACTGCAGCTGCTGGTGGCGTCGCGCCAGCGGCCGGCCGATGCCGCGGTGCTGGTGCTCGAAGGCCTGCCGCTGCCCGACGAGGACGACCTGCTCGCGGCCGGCGCCGGCCACGACGCCGGCGCCGACCACCCGGCCGGCACGGACCACGTCGCCGACGCCGAGGCGTGGCGCCGCTTCGACGCCGTGCGGCTGTTCGAGGCGCGTGCCCGCGCCGCCGCCACGGGCTTCGTGCTCGCCGGCCACGGCCGCGCCCTCCTGCGCGTGCTGCAGGCCACCGAAGGCCTGCCGCTGGCCATCGAGCTGGCGGCCAGGGCCACGCGGCTGATGCCGATCGAGGCGCTTGCCGCCGCGCTCGGCAGTGCGCTGGACGTGCTCGACGCCGCGGCCGGCGCCAGCAGCCGGGGGCTGCGCGCCTGCTTCGAACGCTCGTGGGCGCTGCTCGACGACGCGCTGCGCCAGCGCATGGCGATGCTCGCCTGGCTGCCGGGCCCGTTCACGCGCGAGATGGCGCACGCCGTGGCCGGCGCCACGCTGGCCGACCTGGCCCAGCTGCTCGACCGCTGCCTGCTGCGCGTGGCACCCGACGGCCGCTGTTCGATGCACGCGCTGCTGCGCCAGTTCGCGCTGGAGCGCGCGCCGCCGGACGCGCCGGCACTGGCTGCACGCCACGCGGCGCACGTCGGCCACGCGCTGCTGGCCATCGACCGGCCCGAGCGCCTGGCCGACGCGGCCACGCTGCGGCTGCTGGACGCCGAGCTGCCGCACCTGCGCGCCGCGTGGGGTTGGGCGGTTCGGCACGGCTCGCCGGCGCTGGCGATGCGGCTGGCGCGCGTGCTCGGCCGCTACCACGTGCAGGCGGGGCGCAGCCACGAGTGCCTGCCGCTGCTGGCCCAGGCGGTGCAGGAGATGGCCGCGCCGGGCCGCGCCGGCCTGGCGGCGCGCGCCCTGGTGCTGCGCACCAAGGCCATGCTCGAGTACCACGGTGGCGCGCTGCCCACCGCGCTGGCCGACGCGCGCCAGGCGCTGCGCTGGGCCACGCGCGCCGGCGAGCGCGACACCGCACACGCCTGCCTCACGGTGCTGGGCAACGCGCTGCTGTTCAGCGGCAGCCCCGCCGCGGCCCGGCCGCACTTCGAGCGCGCCCTGCGTTACGCCCGCCAGCAGGGTGATGCCGCGCTGGCTGCCTCGGCCGGCAACGGCCTGGGCCTCGTGGCGCGCGCGGCCGGCGAGCTGGATGCGGCCGCGGCCGCCTTCGACGACGCTGCCGCGGCGTGGCGCGCGCTGGGCGACGTCGGTGGGCAGCTGACGGCGCTGGGCAACCGGTCGAACATCGCCTACCTGCAGCGCGACTGGGCCCGGGCGCTGCGTGCCGACGAGGACCTGCTGGCGCTGGTGGAGGCGCACGGCCTGCGCGCCAAGCGTGCGCTGGCGCTGACCAACCTGGCCGGCACGCTCATCGAAGCCGGCGACCGGGCCGCCGCTCGCCGCCGCGCCGAGCAGGCCATCGACGCGCTGGCCGACAACGGCGAGGTCATGCCGCCGGTGGAAGCCCACCTGGCGCTGGCGCGCATCGAGTCGGCCGACGACCGGCCGGCGCGGGCATCGGCTGCGTGGGCCGAGGCGGTGGCCGCGGCCCGGCGCTCGTCGTCCGGTTTCCTGCTGATGCGCTGCGCGCTCGTCGCCGGCGAGCTGCTGGCCGCCTGGCAACAGGCGCCCATGGCCGTCGCGCTGTGGTCGTGGCTGGCGCAGCAGCCGCAGGCCGATGCCCCGCTGCGCGCCGCGGCGCAGCGCCGCCTCGAGGGGCTGGCCGGCGCCGCTGCGCCGCCGGCGTTGCCGCCGGGACCCGTCGACGACGTCCTCCTGCTGGCGCACCAGGCCTTGCTGGAGGCTGAAACGGCTTCGAAACGGCACCGCACCTAAGGTGGGCTCACACGGCGCAGGGGCGCCGGACCACGGAGGATGCGATGCACACGACGGCCACGACCTGGATCTGCACGACGGCGCTGCTGCTGGCGGCCTGCGGCGGCAGCGACGACACCGGCGCCCGCCCGCGCCATGCCGACCTGTTCGGCAGCGACGGCCGCCCCTCGGCCACGGCCGGCGAGCCGCCCGCCAACGCCGCGTTGCGCCACCGCGCCGGGCTCTACGCCAGCACCGAGCAGCTCGCCTGGGAGGCGCTGACGGTGGAGCCCTACACCGTCGTCGTCGACGCCGACGGCGCATCGCCCGCCGAGCTGGTGCAGACCACGCTGGACGACTACCGCTGGAGCGGCGCGCACCCCGCCACCGCGTTCTTCGTGCGCGGCGGCGATGCCCGGCGCGTGGCCGCGGTGGCCGATGCGCTCACCGCCGCGGGGCTGCGCCAGGTGTTCGTCGTCGATCCCGACCGGCGCTGAGGCGATGCCGCCGGCTGCATCGGCGGCGGTGCGTGCGCACCGCTACGCCCCGCGCTTGACGCTGGCCGGGCGTGCCACGTGGGCCAGCGCCGCTTCGAGCGCGGGGTCGCGCCCGGCGGCGATGTCGGCGATGGTCGGCTGCACCGGCACGTCGGGGGCCAGGCCGCCGTCGGGCCGGTCGTCGTTCGGGAAGTAGCCGATGAGCGGCAGGTCGAACGACAGGCCGCTGGCCGGCAACCGCGCGAAGAAGAAGGCGCCACCGTTGATGCCGCGCTGGTTGCCGCCCGTGGTCTCGCCGACGAGCAGGCCCAGGCGGCCCTGGCGCACGCGCTCGGCGAAGCCGAAGGTGGCCGAGCTGTTGGCCGCGTCCACCAGCACCACCAGGGGCTTGGCGACGCGCAGGCCGCGCGGCAGCACCGTGGTGTCGGCCGGCGGAAGCTCGAAGTGGCGGTCGTCGACGCGGCGGGCCTGGTCGCCCCAGTCGCGGAAGCGGTCGTCCCAGGTGTCGAGCACGGGGTCGAGCGCCGGCGGCACGCGGCGGTAGCGCACCAGCCGGCGGCCGGGCAGGCGGCTGGGTTCGGTGGCGAAGCGCTCGATGATGGGATGGCCACAATCGAGCCCGCCTTCGTTGCCGCGCAGGTCGACGACCAGGCCGCGCGGGCCGGCGGCGCCGGCCAGCTCGTCGAGATGGCCTTCGAGCCAGCCGCGCCAGTCCCAGCGGCTGTTGTAGAGCGCCCAGCCCGGCATGCGCAGCACCGCCGCGCCGGCGGGGTGCACGTTCCAGGTCCACGCCGGGTCATCCCGGCCCGGCGCCGCCGGGCGATGGGCCTGCCGCTCGGCCGGCGTGAGCGCCGGTGCGGTCAGCGCGCGCCTGCCGCCGTCGGGCCTGCGCACCGCGAGGCCGAAGGCGCCGCCCGCCGGCGCACCCATCACCAGGCCGTGGAAGACGTCGAAGAACTCGATGCGCGCGCGCCCGGCCAGCGACAGCAGGCTGCGCGCCTTGCCTTCGTTGTGGCCGTCCACCCGGGCATACGGCGACAGCCGCTGCCAGAGCCGGGCCGCCGCCACGCCGTCGATCGCCTCGACGACGCTGCCCGGTTCGAGGTCGACCCCAGGCGCGACGCCGCCGGTGACCACCATCTCGCCGCCGAGCCAGCGGAAGTGGAAGGGCAGCCGGGTGCGGCGGTCGAACAGTTCGGCGGCCACCGCGGCGCGCTGGTTGTGGAAGTTGGCGTAGCTGTGTCCGCAGCGCAGCGTGGCGAGCATGGACGACAGCAGCAGGTAGCGGCCGCGCAGGTCTGGCGCGTCGGCGAACGCGCTGCGCAGTTCGGCCAGCCGCGCCTGCAGGGCTTCGGGCGTGGTGTAGCGGTCGACGCCCGGATGCAGCGTGAGCAGCAGCTCGCCGACGAGGTCGACGTCGTCGCGCAGGGCCGCCGTGGAGGGCGTTGGCGCGGCAGCAGGCGGGGGCGACGATGCGGCGCCGGACGCCGCCGAGCCGAGCGCCAGCGGGCTCGTCACGGGCAGCGCCAGGGCGGCGAGGGCGGAGCGGCGGTCCATGGCGTGGCGGCTACAGCCGCGCCTCGCGCCACAGGCCCAGTGCCTGCTGCACCGGGCGGTCGGAGAAGCTGAACACGACGGTGTCGCGGTCGGCGCGCCACTGCACGGCGTGCCACGACGGCGCGACGATGATGTCGTTCTCCTGGAAGCGCCAGGTGGCGCCGCCGACGTGCACCTCGCCGCCGCCTTCCAGGCAGACGTGCACCGTGCCGTCGGTCGAGCGCAGCGGCCGCGTCTCGAAGCCGGCCGGCAGCCACTGCAAGCACGTGCCGATGGTCGGCATCGGCGATGCGCCGGTGGCCGGGTTCACGTGACGCAGCTTGAAGCCGTCGTGCGGATCGGGGCTGCCGCGCGCCAGCGCCGCGAGCGCCTCCCGCGTGCGGGCGTGGGGGTAGACGAACAGCCGCGTCGGCTCCCAGGGACGCGGCGCGTGGTCCATCGGCAGCAGGTTGGCGCCGTAGCGGGCGAGCGTGTCGCCTTCCGGGCGCAGCGTGGCCTGGCTCGGCTGTTCGCTGCGCTCGGCGAAGCCGGCGTCGAGGAAGCGCACGATGGGGATGTCCAGGCCGTCGAGCCACACCACCGGCTCGTCGCCCGGGTTGCCGTGGTCGTGCCAGGTCCACGCCGGGGTGACGATGAAGTCGCCGCGGCGCATGGTGGTGCGCTCGCCGTCCACCGCGGTGTAGGCACCGGCGCCTTCCAGCACCAGGCGCAGGGCCGACTGGGTGTGGCGGTGTGCCGGGGCCACCTCGCCGGGCAGGATGAGCTGCAGCCCGGCGTAGAGCGACTGGGTGATGCACGACTGCCCGCGCAGCGCCGGGTTCTCGAGGATCAGCACCCGGCGCTCGGCCTCTTCGGCGCTGATCAGGCGGCCGGCCTCGAGCACGTGCTCGCGCAGGTCGGCGTAGCGCCACAGGTGCGCCACCGCCTGCGGCCGCGGCTGCGGCGGCACCAGGGTGCCCAGCACGTGCCACAGCGGCGTCATGTGCTGCGCGCCGATGCGCGCGTCGTACGCGGCGCGCTCGGCGGCCAGGTCGGGTGGTATGGCGCGGTCGTGCATGTCGGTCCCTCGACGGGCGGCCCCGCGGGGCCCTTCCGGTTCGTTCCACGCTGCGCGTGGAAGGCGTCGGCGCGACTGTGCCTGATCGCCGCGTCGCTGCTCGCGCCGCACCAGGCCGGCGCGTGTCCTCGGCCGTCGGGCGCGTCGTGGCGGCGGCGGCGTCGCCGGGTTGCCTGTAAGGTCGCGGCCGCCGCCGCGACACTGCGCGGAGCCCACGACGACAGCCGAGAGCCGATGACCCCCATGCGCCCGACACGGCCGACGAGCCCGACGTTCCACCGCCGCAGCGCGCTCCGCACCCTGCTCGCGCTCGCCGCCAGCGGGCCGCTGGCCGCCCGGGCGCGCGACCGGGCCGACTGGCAGGCGCTGGTGGCCCGCGCGCGCGGGCAGAAGGTTTTCTTCAACGCTTGGGGCGGCAGCGACCGCACCAATGCCTACCTGCAGTGGGCGGCCGGCGAGGTCGCGCGCCGCCACGGCATCACGCTCGAGCACGTCAAGGTCACCGACACGGCCGAGGCGGTGAAGCGCGTGCGCGGCGAGAAGGCCGCCGGCCGCCTGCGTGGCGGCTCGGTCGACATGGTGTGGATCAACGGCGAGAACTTCCTGGCGATGAAGCGCGAAGGCCTGCTCTTCGGCCCGTTCGCCGAGCAGCTGCCCGCCTACGCGCTGGTCGACACCCAGGGCAAGCCGACGACGCGCATCGATTTCTCCGAGCCGGTGGACGGCATGGAAGCGCCCTGGGGCATGGCCCAGCTGACCTTCTACGCCGACCGCCGCCGCCTGCCCGAGCCGCCGCGCAGCATGGCCGCGCTGGCCGAGCTGGCGCGGGCCCAGCCGGGCCGCATCACCCATCCGCGGCTGCCGAACTTCCACGGCACCACCTTCGTCAAGCAGGCGCTGCTGGAGCTGCAGGCCGACCGCGCCGCGCTGCAGCAGCCGGCGACGCCGGCCGCCGTCGAGCGCCTGACCGCGCCGCTGTGGAACTGGCTCGACGCGCTGCGGCCGCACCTGTGGCGCGGCGGGCGCCAGTTCCCGCAGAACGCCGCGGCGGTGCGCCAGATGATGGCCGACGGCGAGCTGCTGATGGGCCTCACCTTCAACCCCAACGAGGCCGCCAACGAGATCGCCGCCCGCCGCCTGCCGGACACGGTCTACAGCTGGCAGCCCGCGGCCGGCGCCATCGGCAACACGCACTTCCTGGCGATCCCGTTCAACGCCAGCGCGCCGGACGCCGCGCAGGTGGTCATCGACTTCCTGCTGTCGCCCCTTGCGCAGGCGCGCAAGGCCGACATCGCCGTGTGGGGCGACGGCACGGTGCTGGCGCTGGACCGCCTGCCGCCGGCGGACCGCGCGCTGTTCGCCGCCCGGCCGCTGCCGGGCCAGGTGGAGCAGCCCGCGCCCGTGCTGCTGGAGCCGCACGGCAGCTGGGTGGAGCCGCTGGAACGCGAGTGGCTGCGGCGCTACGGCCAGTAGCACGGGCAGCGCGCCTGGCGCGGCCGGTGCCGGCCGCGCGCCGCGCCGCGGCCCTGGTGCTGGCGGCCGTGGCCGCGGTGCCGCTGGCGGGCGCCGCCTGGTGCGCCGTGCGCGCCGGCCTCGACGCCGGCGCCTGGGCCGCGCTCGCCGACGAGCCGCAGCTGCCGACGGCCATCGGGCTGGCGCTCGGCACCGGCCTCGTCGCGACGCTGCTGTCGATCGGCGCGGCAGCGCTCGTGCTGTCGCAGGTGTTCGCCACCACGGGCTGGCGCCGCCTCGCGCGCGTGCTGGCCCCAATGCTGGCGGTGCCGCACGCCGGCTTCGCCATCGGGCTGGCCTTCCTGATCGCGCCCAGCGGCTGGCTGCTGCGGCTCGTTTCGCCCTGGGCCACGGGGTTCGAGCTGCCGCCTGCCTGGGCCACCACGCAGGACCCGTGGGGCATGGCGCTGGTGCTGGCGCTCGTCGGCAAGGAGGTGCCGTTCCTGCTGTGGGCCGCCTTCACGCAGCTCGAGCGTCCCGACGTCGCCGCGCGCTGGCGTGCCGAGCTGGTGATCGCGCGCACGCTGGGCTACGGGCGGCGCAAGGCGTGGTGGCGCGTGGTGTGGCCGCAGCTGGCGCCGCGCCTGGCCGCGCCGGTGCTGGCGGTCTTCGCCTACAGCGCGACGGTGGTCGACGTCGCCCTGGTGATCGGGCCGACCTCGCCGCCCACGGCCGCGGTGCTGGCGTGGCAGTGGCTGCTCGACGGCGACCCTGGCGTCAACGCGCGCGGCGCGGCGCTGGCGTGGCTGCTGGCGCTGGCCGTCGCGGGGCTGGCTGCACTCGGCTGGCTGCTGCACCGCCACACCCGGCCGCGCCGGCGCTGGACCCGCGGCGACCGCGGCGCCGATGGCGGCGCGGCCGGCCTGACGCGCCATGCGGGCCGGGCGACGCTGGTGGCGCTGGCCGGCGTGTACGCCGCCACCGCGCTGGTGCTCGCCGTCGCCAGCGTCGCCGGGGTGTGGACCTTCCCGGCGCTGTGGCCGCAGCAGTGGAGCGATTCGGGCTGGCGCAGCGTGACCGCCAGCACCGACACGCTCGGCCACACGGCGACACTGGCCTTGGCCAGCGCTGCCTGCGCGCTGGTGTGGGCGGTGGCCTGGCTGGAGCTGGCGCCGCCGGCCTGGGACCGGCGGCTGCGCCGCCTGCTCTACCTGCCGCTGCTGCTGCCGTCGGTGGTGTGGGTGCTGGGGCTGCACGCGCTGGCGCTGCGCTGGGGGCTCGACGGCCGCTGGGGCGGCCTGTTCCTGGCGCACACGCTGGCGGCCGCGCCCTACGTCGTGATCGCGCTCAGCCCGGCGTATCTGGCCTTCGACCCGCGGGCGCGCGCCCTGGCCGCGACGCTCGGCCACGGCGGGCTGTCGTTCCTGCTGTGCATCAAGTGGCCGCTGCTGCGCGCCGCACTGGCGGCGGCGTTCGCCGTCGGCTTCGCCGTCAGCGTGGCGCAGTACCTGCCGACGCTCTTCGTCGGCGCCGGCCGCTTCCAGACCGTCACCACCGAGGCGGTGACGCTGGCCAGCGGCGGCCAGCGCGTGCTGCTGGCGGCGTTCGCCGGCCTGCAGTGGCTGCTGCCGGCGCTGGCCTTCGCGCTGGCGGCGGCCATCGGCCGGCCGCGGCGCTTCACCGGCGGCGGCCGCTGATGCTGGAGGTGCGCGTCGACCGCCTCGCCGTCGCCGGCCGCGTGCTGCTGCAGGGCCTGCAGCTGCAGGTGCCGGGCGGTGCGACGCACACGCTGATGGGCCCCAGCGGCTGCGGCAAGTCCAGCCTGCTGGCGGCGATCTGCGGCACCGCGCCCGAGGCGGTGGCCTGCGAAGGCAGCGTGCACCTCGACGGCCAGCCGCTCGACACGCTGCCGACGCGCCACCGCCGCATCGGCCTGCTGTTCCAGGACGACCTGCTGTTCGCCCACCTCACCGTGCGCGAGAACCTGCTCTTCGCCGTGCCCGCCGGCCCGCGCGCGGCGCGCGAAGCCGCGGTGCGCGACGCGCTGGCCGAGCTGGAGCTGGCCGACCATGCACACGCCGACCCGGCGACGCTCTCCGGGGGCCAGCGCGCGCGCGTGGCGCTCATGCGCGCCCTGCTGGCCCAGCCGCGCGCGCTGCTGCTCGACGAGCCCTTCTCGCGCCTCGATGCCGCCCTGCGCCAGCGCATGCGCACGCTGGTCTTCGACACGCTGCGCGCCCGGTCCATCCCCGCGCTGCTGGTCACGCACGATGCCGAGGACGTCGCGGATCCGGCGCGGGTGACGCTGCTGGGTGGCTGACGAGCGGTTTGCGCGGCAGGCCGGCGCCGTCAGGCAGGCCGCGTGGTCGCCAGCGCGTCGAACAGGTCGTTGAAGATCGCGTCCCGGTCGACGCCGTACCCCTCGCGGATCCGGTGCCGCTGCGTGCTGCCGGGCTGCCAGCGCAGGTCGTCGCCGACGTGCGGCGCGCGCACCAGGTGCGACGGCACCCAGCGTGGCTCGAGCAGCCAGGCGATGCAGATCAGGTCCCAGATCGTCCAGCTGTAGGGGCGGCCGGCATCGGTGGGGTAGAGCGCGAACAGCGGGTTGTGCACGAACAGCGCGTGCAGCGCCGCGCCGATCGCGCCGCGCCCGGCGACGTGGCGGTCGGCCTCGGCGCGCGACAGGCGCAGCTGCGCGCCGACGTGGAAGCCGGGCAGGTAGACCAGCGGCACGCCGCTGTCGAACAGGATGCGGCTGGCGGCGACGTCCTGCTCGAAGTTGAACGAGGCGTTGGCGTGCGGCGCGTGCGTCGGCCAGGCGCTGGTCCACACCACGACGATGCGCTCCACCAGGTCGGGCGCCAGCAGCAGGGCGCTGGCCACGTTGGTGGGGGCGCCCAGCGCGGCCACCCACAGGCGTTCGCCGCGCGGCAGGCTCCGCGCCAGCGCGATCAGGTGGTCGACCGCGGCGCTGGCCACCGGCTGACCGTCGGCGCCGAGGTAGCGCGCGCTGCCGGCGTGCACGCGGCCGGCGTCGGGCAGGCCGAGCAGCGCCAGGATGCGCCGGATCTCGTCCAGGCTGCGCCGCATGCCGTCGCCCGGCGTGCAGAACGACGGCGCGTCGGCCGGCGCATGCGGCAGGTCCGCCCGGCGGTGGGCGAACGAGAACGGCGCGGCGTGGAGGCCCTCGATCCGCAGCTGCTGCGGCCGCAGCAGCGCCCAGGCGATGGCGAACTGGTCGTCGATCTCGTTGGCGGCGTCGGTGTCGATCACCAGCCGCACCGGGCCCTGCGGTTCGGCCAGCCGCTCGTCGTACCAGCGGTCGTCGCGTGTGGTGGACATGGACCTTCCTTCCTTCCAGCTCGGGTGTCATGGCGGCGGCGCTGTCAGGGCCTGCAGCCGATGCCAGTCGGCCGGCTCGTCCACGTCCCACACCGCGGGCAGTTCGTGCCAGCGCGCGCCGGCGGCCGCGAGCCGCTCGCGCGTCTGCTCGGCGACGGCGCCCGTGCTCCAGGCGATGCCGTCGAAGAGGCCGGGGATGTCGCGCGCGAGGCCGATCAGCGCATAGCCACCGTCCTCGGCCGGCAGCAGCACCGCGTCCGCATCCTGCAGCGCGCGCGCCGCGGCCTGCAGCAGGCCGGGACCGAGCAGCGGGCAGTCGGTGCCCATGATCAGCAGCGGCCGGCCGACGCGGCGTGTCGCGGCGACGGCGGCGAGGCGCGCGCCGAGGTCGCCTTCGGCCTGGGCGACGCAGCGCACGCCGCAGCGCTGCGCCACGGCGCGAAAGGCGCGGTGCGATGCATCCGGCGCGCACCACAGCGTCACCGCGCCCGGACCCGCGGCCAGCGCCCCGGCCAGCGCCTCGTGCAGGAAGCGGCGCTGCAGCCGCGCCGCACCCGCCGCGCCCAGCGCCGGCACCAGGCGCGTCTTGGCGAAGCCCGGCACCGGCGCCTTGGCCAGGATGGCGATGTCTGCGGGCGGTGGCGCGGGCGGCGCGTCGCGATAGCCGTAGGCGCGGGCGAGCGTGGCCGGGTCGGCGCCGAGCGCGTATGCCGCGCGCAGCCGCCACATCAGGGCGATGGTGCGCCACACGCCGTGGCGCTCCCAGCGCCGGCCCGAGGTGCGCACGCGCTGGCGCAGGCAGGCCGGGCGCGAGCGGCGGCGCAGGCGTGCGCACAGCGCGATGTCCTCCATCAGCGGCTGCTGCGGGAAGCCGCCCTCGGCCTCGAACACGGCGCGGCGCACGAAGATCGCCTGGTCGCCTGTTGCGATGCCGGTGAGCCGCGAGCGCTGGTTCATGAGCGCCGCGACGACGCGCAGCATCCGCGGCCGGCCCTCGATGGTCACGTCGAAGCGGCCCCATTCGGCACCGCCCTCGAGCGCGGTGGCGATGGCCTGCACGGCATCGTCCGGCAGCCGGGTGTCGGCGTGCAGGAACAGCAGCACCTCGCCACCGGCGACGGCGGCGCCGGCGTTCATCTGCGCGGCCCGGCCGCGCGGTGCCAGCACGACCGCGTCGGCCAGCGCGCGGGCGATGGCCCAGGTGGCGTCGGTGCTGCCACCGTCGGCCACCACCACGCGCGCGCCGCGCGCCTGCAGCGGGGCCAGGGCGTGCAGCCGCGCGGCCAGCGTCTCGCCTTCGTCGAGCACGGGCACGACGATGGACAGGCCGCGCATCAGGCGAGCAGCGCGCCCAGGCGCTCGAAGCCGGCGCGGACCTGCTCGACGGTGACCGGGTGCAGGTAGTGATCGACCCGCTCCTGCACGTGCGCCACGAGCGCAGGGTCGCTGTGCTCGGCCGACCAGTCCTCGCCGCGCACCGCGCGGTCGGGGCGTGCGCGCGAAGCCGCGCGCCACTTGGCACACCAGCTCAGCGACCACAACCACATCCCGCGGCGCAGCGGCAGGTGCCAGGCGGCGCTGGCTTTGGCGAGCGGCGCGCCGACGGACCGTGACCAGTGGTGCAGGGCATCGGCCACGGCCGGCGCATCGAGCACCGCGTGGCTCGCAACGTCCCAGGTGGTCGAGGTGTAGAGCGTGGCGTGCGCGAGGTCGAGCGACGGCAGGCCGTAGCGGCACTTCTCCAGGTCGACCAGCACCGCGCGGCCGTCGGGCTGGACGAGGAAGTTGCCGGGATGGGCGTCGAAGGCCACCAGCGTGCGCGGCGGCCGGTCGGCGCGGGCGCGGGTGGCGGCGAGCCGCGCACGTTCGTCGTCGATCGCGGCCCGGGTCGCCGGCGCAAGCGCCGCGGCTTCGGCGTGCTGCAGGTGGGCGTCGATCTCGCCGGCGAGTTCGGCCAGCGGGTCGGCGGGATCGCGCAGCGGCGGGCGCACGTGCGGGGCGGGCAGCGGCAGCGCGTGCAGCGCGGCGAGTGCCTGCATCAGCGCCGGCAGGTCGTTCGGCAGGCGCGGTGGTCGGCCGTGGATGCAGGCCACGATCAAGGCGCCGCGCGGAAGGTCGGGCGACGGCGCCAGCCAGACCTGCAGCGCCGGCGTGTGGCCGCTGGCCGCGGCACGCGCGAAGCAGGCGCGCTGGTAGGCCAGGTTCTCCGCAGCCGCCAGGCCGAGCTGGCTCTGCTTGGGCACGCGGGCGAGCCAGCCGCTGTCGCCCAGGCGCACGTGGGCGTGCGCCAGGCCGCGGTCGGGCAGCGGCAGCAGCGGCTCGGTGGCGAGCGGGTGATGCGCAGCGTGCAGCGCGCGCTTCAGGGCAGCGGTGAGCACGTCGGCCGACGGCTCGGTCGGCACGGCGCCGCGCCGCGGGCGCTGTGGGGCGCCGGTGTCGGTCGGGGCGGGGTCGGCGGGCATCGGTCGAGGCAACGTGGCCGGTGTACTGTAGGCGCGCTGTAAGCCCGCCGTCGCCGGGCCGACCGAGCCGCATGTCCCGTCACAAGATCCTGATCGTGCTCGCGCTGGCGGGCGTGTTGGCCGTGGCCTACGCGCTGGACCTGCACCGCTGGCTGACGCTGGACGCGCTGCGTGCCGGCCAGCGCGAGCTGGAAGCGCTGCGTGCACAGCATCCGTTCGCGCTGGCCGCGGGCTACTTCGCCGTCTACGTGGCCGCGACCGCGCTGTCGTTTCCCGGTGCGGCGGTGCTGACGCTCGCCGGCGGCGCCGTGTTCGGGCTCGCGGCCGGCCTGGTGCTGGTGTCGCTGGCCTCCACGCTCGGCGCCGTGCTGGCGTTCCTGGTGGCGCGCTTCGTGCTGGCCGACGCGGTGCGGGCGCGCCTGGGCGGCCGGCTCGCCGACGTCGACCGCGGCGTGGAACGCGACGGTGCGTTCCACCTGCTGACGCTGCGCCTGGTGCCGGTGGTGCCGTTCTTCCTGGTCAACCTGGGCATGGGGCTCACGCGCATGCCGGTGCGCACCTATGCCGTCACCAGCTGGCTGGGCATGCTGCCCGGCACGCTGGTGTACGTGAACGCCGGCACGCAGCTCGCGGCCATCGACAGCCTGGGCGCCATCCTCTCGCCGGCGCTGATCGGCTCGTTCGTGCTGCTGGCCGCGTTGCCGTGGATCGGCCGCGGCGTCGTGCGGCTGATCCGCGACCGGCGTGCCCTGGCGCGCTGGGCCCACGCCCGGCCGCGCCGGTTCGACCGCAACCTGGTGGTGATCGGCGCCGGTGCCGCCGGCCTGGTCTCGGCCTACATCGCGGCGGCGGTGCGCGCCCGGGTCACGCTGGTGGAGCGGCACCGCATGGGCGGCGACTGCCTGCACACCGGCTGCGTGCCGAGCAAGGCGCTCATCCGCAGCGCACGCCTGGCCCACGCCATGCGCCACGCCGACCGCTGGGGGCTCGAGCCGGTGCAGCCCCAGGTGCGCTTCCGCGCCGTGCTCGAACGCGTGCAGGCCGTCATCCGTGCCATCGAGCCGCACGACAGCGTCGAGCGCTACACCGCGCTGGGCGTCGACGTGGTGCAGGGCACGGCGCGCATCGTCGACCCGTGGACGGTGGAGATCGCGCGCGCCGACGGCACGACCCAACGCCTGCACACGCGCGCCATCGTCATCGCCGCCGGCGCCGAGCCGGTGGTGCCGCCGATCCCCGGCACCGACGGCACCGGGTACCTCACGAGCGAGACGTTGTGGGACGCGCTCGCCAAGCTCGACGCGCCGCCGCGGCGGCTGCTCGTGCTGGGCGGCGGGCCCATCGGCTGCGAGCTGGCGCAGGCCATGGCCCGGCTGGGCGCGGGGGTGACCTTGGTGGAGGGCGCCGAGCGCCTGCTGGGGCGCGAGGACGACGAGGTCTCGGCCTTCGTGCACGCGACCCTGGCCGCCGACGGCATCGAGGTCCTCACGGGCCACCGTGCCGTGCGTTTCGAGCGTCATGCGGACGGCCACGTGCTGGTCTCCGAGCACGCCGGCGGCGAGCGGCGCGTCGGCTTCGACCTGCTGCTGGTGGCGGTCGGCCGGCGCGCGCGGCTCGCGGGCTACGGCCTGGAGGCGCTGGGCATCCCCACCGCCGGCACCATCGAGACCGATGCTTACCTGCAGACGCTGGTGCCCACGATCTACGCCGCGGGCGACGTGGCGGGCCCTTGGCAGTTCACCCACACGGCCGCCCACCAGGCCTGGTACGCGACGGTGAACGCGCTCTTCGGCGGCCTGCGCCGCTTCCGCGTCGACGGCCGCGTCATCCCCGCCGCCACCTTCGTCGACCCGGAGGTCGCGCGCGTCGGGCTCAACGAACGCGAGGCGCGGGCCCAAGGCGTGGCCTTCGAGGTGACGCGCTACGGCATCGACGACCTGGACCGCGCCATCGTGGACGGCGAAGCCCACGGCTGGGTCAAGGTGCTGACCGCGCCTGGCAGCGACCGGATCCTCGGCGTGACGATCGTCGGCGCGCACGCCGGCGACCTGCTCGCCGAGTTCGTCCTGGCCATGCGCCACGGGCTCGGGCTCAAGCGCGTGCTCGCCACGGTGCACGCCTATCCGACGTTCGCCGAAGCCAGCAAGTACGCCGCCGGCGCCTGGCGCCGCGCGCACCAGCCCGAGCGGCTGCTGCGCTGGGTGGCGCGCTACCACGCCTGGCGGCGCGGCGGGGCTGCGGGATGAGCATCGGAATGAATCCCGGCGTGCGTGACCGGTGGCAGCGCCGCCGCTGGCTCGCGGCGGCGGCCGGCCTGGCCGGGGCGTGCTGGCTGCCCGCACACGCCCAGGCGCGGTCGCCCCTGCCGCCGCTCGACGCACCGCCCGGCCCCGACGGATGGCCGCCCGGGTGGGCCCACCAGACGCTGCCCAAGGTGGCGCGCACCAACCGCTACGACAGCGTGATCGCCGAGGACGGCGCCCGCGTGCTGCGCGTGCACTCGGCCGCGGCGGCGTCGACCCTCGTGGCGCGGCTGGGCAGCGTGCGGCTCGGCGCGGGGGCGACGCTGCAGTGGCGCTGGCGGGTCTCGGGCGCGGTCCCGGGATCGGACCTGCGCGTGCGCACGGGCGACGACTACGCGGCGCGGCTGTACCTGCTGTTCGACCTGCCGCTCGAGCGCCTGGCACTGGGCGACCGGCTGCGGCTGCAGGCCGCGCGCGCACTCTCGGGCACCGACGTTCCGGCAGCGGCGCTGTGCTACGTGTGGGGCACGGCACAGCCCGAAGGGACGCAGGCTCCCAACCCCTACACCGACCGGGTGCGCATGGTGGTGCTCGACAGCGGCGACGGCCACGCGCGGCAATGGCGTGGCCATCGCCGCGACATCGCGCGCGACTGGCGCGACGCCTTCGGCGCCGGCGAGCTGCCGCCGCTGGCCGCGGTGGCCGTGGGTGCCGACACCGACAACACGGGTGCCGAGGTCACGGCCTGGTTCGCCGAGCTCGTGCTCGACCCCGGCGCGTGAAGCGCCTCGTGCTGCTGGGCGGCGGCCACGCCCACCTCGCCGTGCTGCGCCGCCTGGCGCACGCCCGCACCACCGGCTGGGACGTCGAACTCGTGACCCCGTCCGGGCGGATGGTGTACTCCGGCATGCTGCCCGGCTGGATCGCCGGCCAGCACGCGCTGGACGAGGGCGTGATCCCGCTCGGCCCGCTGGCCGCCGCGGCAGGCGTACGCCTGCGCCTGGGCACGGCGATCGGGCTCGATGCGGGGCGGCGCGCGATCACGCTCGCCTCGGGCGAGCGGCTGGCGTACGACGTGCTGTCGCTCGACATCGGCTCCGCGCCGCCCGATGCGCAGGCGCTGCCCGGGGCGCAGCTGCACGCCTGCCCGGTGCGGCCGCTGGACGGCTTCGTCGACGGCTGGACGCGCACGATGGAGCGGCTGGCGGGCCCCCGCGAGCCGTTCCGCGTGCTGGTGCTCGGCGCCGGCGCCGGCGGTGTCGAGCTCGCGCTGGCGGTGCAGCAGCGCATGCGGCGCGAGGGCTGGAACCACGGCTCGGTGGCCATCGCCGCGCCGCACGCGCAGCCCTTGCATGGCGCGCCGGCGCGCGTGGTCGACCATCTCGCCACGCTGCTGCGCCAGCGCGGCATCGGCTGGCACGGCGGCGCGCGCGCCCTCAGCATCGAACCGGGTCTCGCCGTGACCAGCGCCGGTGCCTTGCCCTTCGACTGGTGCATCGTCGCCACCGGCGCGACGCCGGCGCCGTGGCTGCGCGACAGCGGCCTGGCGCTCGACGCCGACGGCTTCGTGCGCGTGCAGGCGACGCTGAACAGCGCCTCGCATGCGGACGTGTACGCGGCCGGCGATGTCGTGGCGCTGCCCGAGCCCAGGCCGCGCTCGGGCGTGTACGCGGTGCGCGCCGGGCCGCTGCTCGCCGAGAACCTGCTCCGGGCGATGGCCGGGCGCGCGCCACGACCGTGGCGCCCGCAGGCACGGGCGCTCTACCTGCTGAACACCGCGGACCGCCGCGCCGTGGCGCTGTGGGGCGGCTGCAGCGTGCGTGGCCACGCGGTGTGGCGCTGGAAGGACTGGATCGACCGCCGCTTCGTGGCGCGGCGTCGGCAAGGCTGGCCCGACGGGCCAGCGTGAGGTCGGCGAGCTTGGCGCATGAGACGGCGCACGGCCGGCGCCCACCACGGTCACTGCACCGTGAACGTCCGCTCGAGCGCCTGCCAGGGCAGCAGGTCGAGTGGCACGAAGTCGCCGTCGACGCGGTACAGCGGCAGGTCGGCGGCGTCGGCGCTGGCGCGCACGGTCACGGGCCCGGTCGGGAACTCCTGCAGCAGCGTGAACTGCAGCTGGGTTCGGCCGTTGACGACGGCGATGCCGAAGAGCTGCACGCCGCCGTGCATCAGCGGCCCCGGGGCGTCGCCGATGCAGCGGGTGCTGCCCTGGGCGGCGATGCAGGCACGGCCGTCGGCCGTCTGGAACAGGCGCGCGGCGGTCGCGCGCAGGAACGGGCTCGTCGGCAGCGGCCGCAGCAGGCTGACGCTGGCCTCGCCGACCGCGCCGCCGCTGGCCACCAGCTCGAGCCGCAGGGTGTGGATGGCGCCGCGCGGCAGCAGGTCCTGCGTCGCGCCAGCGAGCGTGATCGACGCCGTCCGCGCCGACAGCGTGGTGTTCAGCGTCACCGGCGCGTCCATCGGCGTCTGGCCCAGACCCGCCTGCCATTGCACGCTGCGGCCACGCTCGTCCTGCCCGGGCACCTGCAGCGTGAAGCTCAGCAGGTCGGCGTTGATGCCGACCCGCGAGCAACGCACCTCGAGCGGGTTGCTGCTGGCGGTTGGCGTGGCCGGGGTGTCGAAGGTGGCGACGTAGCGCGTGACGACCCGCGGCCGCAGCTGGATGCCGCCGCCGGGCAGCGTGATGCGGTCGTACGTCGTCGAGGTCTGCTCGGTCAGCGCCTGCGAGGGGTTCGTGATCCAGCCCATGCCGTCGGGGCAGACGTTGCGCTGGATCTTCAGCGTCGGCTGTAGGCCGGGCGGCAAGCCGCTGATCGACACCGACACCGGCGTTGCGTGGCTCGCGACGGCGGCGCCGGCGCAGGCCAGGGCGATCAGCGCGCGGCGGACGAGGGCCGGGCGGGTGCGCACGGGGGAAGTGGCGTGGGTCATGTGGGGCTCCGTCGTGGGTTGGGGTTGCGACTGCCGGTTGCACCGGCGCCGCACCCATGACGGAACCACCCGCCTGCTGGACGCAGCGGAAGTTGAAAGAAATTGTGTCAGCGCGCGGCGGATGCCGGCGCGCTGGCCGCAGCACCCGCCGCGGCGGGCGGCGCCACGCGCCACAGCTTGCCGCACAGGCCGCGCCAGGCGAACGGCTCGGTGGGTGCCGCAAGTGACGCGACCGAAGTGGCCGCCGATTCGGCGCTGACGGCGAGTTCGACGGCGCGGCTGAAGAGCGTCTCCGAGTCCGCCGGCAAGGCGACGCTGGTGAAGCTGGCGGCCAGCGGCGGCAGCGCGATGACGGGCTGGCGCCGGCCCTGGGCATCGATGGTCCACAGCACCCACTGCCGGCCCGCCGGCAACGGCACGGCGTTGACCAGCTTGATGTCGAGCGTGCGGCCGCGGCGCAGGCTGCTGACGATGAGACCGGGCCGGCCGTCGGCGGTGGCGAGCACGCCGACGTAGCTTTCCGGCAGCTGCGTCGTGGCCACGGCGCCGCCGGGCCGCTGACCCGGCTGCAGCAGCAGCGTCGCCGCGATGCCGGCGGCCACGCCGAACGCCAGCGTCGCCGCCGGCCGTGGCCCCAGCCAGCGCCGCCATCCCGCCGTGGCCGTGCCGCCGGCGCCGGCGGCCGCCGGCCCGGGGCGTCCCGCGGCACCGGTCCGGCCCGCCGTGGCGCCGGATGCGGCGGCGCCTCCGAACAGGCGGCGCTCGATCGAGGACCACAGCGCAGGGTCGGCCGCAGGGTGGCCGATGGCGGCGTCCAGCGGCTGCAGGTCCTGCGCCCAGCGCGCCGCCGCGCGGGCGACGGCCGGGTGCGCCGCCATCACCGCCTCGAAGCGCCGGCGCGCGCCGCCGTGCAGCGTGCCGACGACGTACTCGCCGGCCAAGCGGTCGAGCAGTTCGGGGCGGTGCCACCAGTTCATGCCGCCACCTCCCCGTCGTGACCGAGGCAGTCGCGCAGCCGCAGCAGGCTGCGCCGGATCCACGCCTTCACGGTGCCCAGCGGGCGCTGCAGCCGAAGCGCGAGTTCGTCGTGCGTCAGCCCCTCGGCGTAGGCCAGCGTGAGCGCGTGCCGCGGCTCGGGGTCGAGCGCACCGAGGCAATGCCCGAGCTGGCCCTCGGCCTGGTGCGCGAGCAGCTGCTGCAGCGGCCCGGGCGCCGGGTCGGGCACGTCGTGCGCGCGCTCGCGGCCGTCGGCGTCGGTCCACTGCAGCGGCGTCTCGGGCCGGCGCCGACGCAGCACGTCGATCGCGCGGTGCCGCGCCATCGTCGTCAGCCATGCCAGCGCGCTGGTGCGCAGCGTCGGGAACCGCGCCGCCTTCTGCCAGACGGCGACGAAGGTGTCCTGCAGCACGTCCTCGGCCGCGGCGCGGTCGTGCAGCACGCGTTCGGCGATCGCGAGCAGGCGGCCACCGGTCAGGCCGTAGAGCTCGCGCAACGCCGCGCGGTCGTGCAGCGCGATCCGCGACAGCAGCGCTTCCAGCGTGTCGTCGGCGGCGGCGGCGGCGACGCGAACGTCGGTCCCGTCGGGCGACGGCCGGCCGCGGCCGCGCGGCCTTTCGGCGTCCGATGGCGACGTCGTCGCGGTACCCCTCGTCATGGTTCGTCCTTCCGGCATCGGTGCGGTCGCTCGTGGCCGCCCACCGCCGCGATCATGGGGCCGGGCGTCCCGGCGCCGGGTGACGACCCATGGCACCCTACGGGCCAGCCGACCACCACCCGACCAAGAAGAGGTTCAACATGGAAGCCACCGATCCGAAGCCGCGCAGCCTGGCGGAACCCGGTGGCCCGGTGCTGGGGCCGAACGCCGAGGTGCTGATGCGCATGCCGGTCGACATCCGCAGCCTGTCGCTCGCCGTGCTGGCGGTGCTGGGCTGCGTGGTCATGCTCAAGTGGGCCGCCGACGTCTTCGTGCCGCTGATGATCGGCGTGATGCTCAGCTATGCGTTGACGCCCCTGGTCGACCGGCTGGTGCGCCTGCGGCTGCCCCGGGCGCTGGCCGCGGCGGTGGTCGTCGGCGGCATGGTCGGCGGCATCGGCGGAACGGTCTACAGCCTGGTGGACGACGCCCGCGCCCTGGTCGACCGCCTGCCCGAGGCGGCGCGCAAGGTGGGCAACGCGCTCGGCCGCCCGCCGCGGCCCGGCGAGGGCGATGCCCTGCAGAAGGTCGGCCAGGCGGCCCTGGAACTGGAAAAGGCGGCGCAGCGCGCGGCCGAGCCCAAGCCGCTGCCGCGCGGCGCCACCCGCGTGGTGGTGGAGGAGCCGGCGCTGAACCTGCGCGACCACCTGTGGACCGGCACGGTGGGCCTGCTCACGCTGGTGGGTCAGGCGGTCATCGTCTGCTTCATCGCCTTCTTCATGCTCGCCACCGGCGACCGGTTCCGACGCAAGCTGGTCAAGATCGCCGGGCCCACCTTCGGCAAGAAGAAGATCACGGTGCAGATGCTCGACGAGATCGAGGCGCAGATCCAGCGCTACCTGCTGGTGCAGGTCTTCACGAGCGTGCTCGTCGGCATCGCGACGTGGGTCGCCTTCCTCGCCATCGGCCTTCAGTACGCCGCCGTCTGGGGCGTGGCCGCGGCGGTGCTGAACATGATCCCGTACCTGGGCGCCATCGCGGTCACGGGTGGCGCGGCGATGGTCGGCTTCCTGCAGTTCGGCTCGCTGGAGATGGCGTTCGTGGTCGGCGGCGTGTCCTTCGTCATCCAGGCGATCGAAGGCTACCTGGTGACACCCTGGCTCACCAGCCGCGCCATCCGCATGAGCCCCGTGGTGGTGTTCGTCGCCGTGCTCGCCTTCGGCTGGATGTGGGGCGTGTGGGGGCTGCTGCTGGGCGTGCCGATCGTGATGGTGGTGAAGTCGGTGTGCGAGCGCATCGACGACCTCAAGCCGGTGAGCGAGTTGCTGGGGGATTAGGACTGGGCCGCCGTGCTGGTAGGCACCGCTGTCGTCGAGCACCACCGCCTTGATCGGCCCTGGACCGAGGCATCCTCCTGACCGCCGGTGAGCGGCGTTCGCGGCGCCTCGAGCCCCGAAACCGACTCGACACCGGAAGGTCGGCGGAGCCCAATCACGCATCCCGATGGTTCGAGGCTTCTATGCACAATGCCACTGTGGGGACAAACGCGAGGGTGGTCGTGTTCGGCTCGCCGATGGCGGTCGGTCATGTTCGTCCCCTCATGCCGCTGGCGGCGCGGCTCGTCGCGCGCGGCTTCGACGTGGTCTGGGCCGTCAGCGGCGATGCGAGCGAACCCGCATCGGCCTGGAAGGAGCCCTTCGCGAAGATGGGCGTCACCTTCGTCGACGTCGACGCGGTCGCTCCGTTCGCACGGAACGACGCGTTTCCGTCGGCGAGCGCTGCGTCGGTCTATCCGCGCGCCCTCGCTCGTGCGAACGACGTCGCCGAGGGCGCCGCGAAGGCGATCGCGTTCGCCGTCGCGGGGCGCACCGTGGTCGCCGGGGTGAACGACTACTTCGCCCTCTGGGCGTACGTCGCGATGCGCAAGCTCGGGATCGAGCGCATCAAGACCGTGGTCAGCTCATTTGCCTCGTCACTCAGCGCGCCGTCGCTCGACGTGGGGGCGTCAGACCCGGTCGTGCAGCGGGAACTCGCCGACCTCCGTTCGCGCCACGCCGGCGTCGGCGGGCTCGACCGGCCGCTTCGAGCCGGCCTCATTCCCGACGACCCGTCCGTCGAGGTGCTGAGTTTCTCCTCGAAGGAGCTGTGCCTCGATCCGCCCGACTATGTTCGCCTCGTCGGCGTGCATGTCGATGCGCTGCCGTCGGTGGACGATCTCGGCTCCGCGCCACATGAGCATCAGGCGCTCGTGCGTCGGCTGCGCGCGGCACGCGAGAGCGGTGCTCGTGTCGTGCTGCTCTCGGTCGGCACGATCGTGACGAAGGTCGCGCTGCGCATGGGGCCGCCCTACAGTCATGCGTTGAAGCAGCTCTATTCCAGCGTCGCGCGGGCCGCGCTGAGCGCCGGCGCGATCGTCGTCGCGTCGACCACGGTCGGGCAGCCGGAGGACTTCGGCGTGGACGAGGCCACGCTCGGGAACGACGCGCGCGACCGCGTGATCGCGATGTCGTTCGTCCCCCAGCCGCTGCTCTTCGCGCACGGTCTCGTCGACGTCATGCTCATGCACGGCGGCGCGAACACCTTCCACGAGACGGTGCTCGCGGGAATTCCGGTGCTGGTGTGGCCGGTGTTCGGCGATCAGGAGAGCGTCGCCGAGACGGCCGGCAAGCTCGGCATCGGTGTTCCGATCAAGTCGCTGATGTTCCCGAACCTCGCCGGCGCGCAATCGCTCGCGCGGGTCACGGAGGAGATACTTCCGAAGATGCTCGCACCGGGCGAGAGCGCGTGGAAGGCGGCGGCGGTCCGGCTCGCCGAGCGCGTGAAAGGCGGAGACGGCCTGGACACCGCCGTCGCGCTCGTCACCGGATAGCCGGCGAGCAGGTCTTCTCCCCTCCGTTCAGCGCGCCGGCGGCGGCGCCCCGGCAGCGGCATGCACCAGAAGGGCGGTGACGACCGGTGCGACGACACGTCATCGATGGCCGAGCGCTGCCTGCATCGCGGCCACGCCCTTGTCCATCAGCAACCCGACACGCACCGCGGCCTCATCGGGCAGCACATCGGTGATCCACACGACGCGGCATCGGCCGGGCCCTTCGTCCACGACCTGCATCGACGCATGGTGATGCTGCATGCGGCCCACGACCGAGTAGGCGAAGCGCCTGCGGTCATCGTCGATCGCCACGATCAGCTCGCGCAGCTTCAGGCCGTCGGCAAAGGTGACGAGCCGCGCGCCTGGTTCCATCACGACGTCCGTCAGCACACCCGGCACGAGCCGCTGGTGCGCCGCGCCGACGTCGCGCACGGCGTCCCACACCTCGGCGGCCGACGCGGCGATCGGCACTTGCGAACGACGCTGGTCATCAGGGCTTGCCTCCAGGCGCGCCGCTGGATTCGAGCCGGAAGTCCAGGGGCTCGAGAAGCTGCTCGTCAAGGCGCGTGCTGGCGGCGAGGGCGCTTCCCTTCGGACCGACGTGATCGAACATCGAAGTCTCCTCGGTGGATGTCGAGGAGGGGATGCTGGGAACGGGAGCGCCGGCGTTCTTGGAGAATCTTGCGCCGAAAGCGTGTCCACCCTTCGGCGACATTCACTGAGCTGACGGTTCTATTGGACTGCTGCAGCGGTCAAGCATTGAGGCGATTCGAGTCCTACGGCCCGACTTGAGTTGAAGTTGAACTACAGCTTCGGCACGGCGCCTGAGGTCCGGCGGGTCTTCTTCGCCTCGGCCTCCAGCTCCGCCAGCCGGCGCGCCGTGGCCTGCATGGCCGGGATGGCGTAGCCGGGGTGGGTCATCACGAGCTTCATCTCCTTCACGAGCGGGCCGCGCGGCGCCAGGGTGGCGAGGCTGACCACCAGTGCGCCGCTGCAGTCGGACGGGTCGGGCGGCGCGAGCTTGCGTTGCTGCCACGCCCTGTAGTGGCCGAGCCCTGCGGGCGAGTTGTCCACCGGCGGTGCCTCACGGGCGTCCTGCGCGCTCGCGGCCGGGTTGCCGCAGACCGGCTTGCCCGCTTCCAGCCAGCGCAAGATGCTCACCATGCCGTTGTTCGACTCCAGGGTGGCGGCCGGCCTGCCGTACTTCTGCACGACGGAGGCCAGAACACTGTCCATGGCCACGGGCTGGCTGGGCATGGACACGGTGCGGATGACGCGGATGACCCGCTGTTCCATGGGGGGCGCCGAGAACAGCAGTTCCACCGTCTCGGTGCTGCTGGGGCCTCGCTCCTGGCGTGCCGTGAGGGACGCGAGGAACCCGGGCGTGGGGTGATTCTTGGCGCCGTCGCTGAACATGAACTGCCGCGTGAACTCCGTGATGTCTGCCTTCGGTGCATGTGCCAGGAGAGCGGCACGCGCCTGGACGGGCGTCATGCCCAGGCGGATCCCCACGACGTCCCACTCCGGAGCAGCCTGCGCGCGGACCGCGAGCAGCAGGAATGACGAGGCCGCGAAGAGCCACCGGCAGCGACGAACCAGACCGTCATGCATCACACCATCTCCCCGGGGAACGACTGAGCGCGCGCGAAGCCCCGTCCCTCCGCATCGCGCCCGGCGACGCCGGCTCCATCCCGCTCACATCGAGCGGCAGCGACACCGTTGGTGTCATGGCGCAGCTCCGTCGGTGGTGGGCAGCGCCGTGCTGGAGGTTCCAGTCAGCCGTCGGCGTCAGCCTAGGCGAGCACCGGGTGGGTCACAACTCCCATTTGGGAAGGCTCAGGCCCGGCGCCCAGGGCGGCCTGTCGTCCAGCGTCGGCCCGGGGGCGCGGCCAGCGCCTGCATCAGCCCGGCGCGCGACAGCGGATCCGAGCGCAGCCATCACATCACGCGGCAGCTGCTTGCCTTCAGGCCGGGTGTGCGCGGCGCTGGACACCGCCGCGCCGCGTCGCACGCAGCGCCACGAGCCCCGCGCCCACCAGCGCCCAGCCAGCGGGCTCGGGCACCGGCGTCACCGGCGGCGGCTCGGCGTCGAAGCCCTCGAACGTGAGCTGGAAGGCCATGGCGCCTTGCAGGGTCGACCAGTTCGGCCCGTAGTCGACGCGCGACACGGCCGTGCCCTGGGCGAAGTTGCTCGTGGCCCAGAACCAGGTGTCGTCGTCGACGCCCTCCAGGTCGTTCTGGATCGCCAGCCAGTAGCTGGAGCCCGCGGCCAGCGTCCACGTGGGGTCGAGCGTCACGCTGTATTCGAAGACGGCCGGGCCCATGCTGCCGTCGGCCATCGTCAGGTGGCTGCCGATGGCGTTGCGCGTCACGGCGCCGGCGGCGTCGAAGCTGGCTGCATAGATCGCGTCGCCCACCGGCGCGGCAAACGAGCCCAGGAAGAGGCGCACGCTGAACAGGTCGGCGCCGTCGGGCTGGCCATCGCCGAACGTGTAGCCGCCCCACCAGCGCAACGTGGTCGGCTTCACCGCCAGCACGGTGCCCTGGGCGGTGAACAGGTCGGCCACTTCGGGCGCCTGGCCGCTGGGATGGTTCCAGTCGGAGAAGTGGCCCTGCTTCAGATCGGGCGTGCCGCCGTCGTAGGTGATGGGCGCGGCGTGGCAGGCGCCGGCCAGCAGGGCGGCCAGCAGGAGGCAGGGTTTGGCGGTGGTCATGGAGTTCTCGGGTTCTCAGGGTTGGAACATCAGGCGTCGATCACGAACGATGGGCTGGCCAGCGCCCAGGCGCTGGCGGCCAGGCTGAAGGCGCTGGTGGCGGCCAGCACCCGCCACGTGGTGGGGCGGGCGAGCCACGGCGCGGCGCGGCGCCCGCCATAGGCCAGGGCGCTGAACCACAGCAGCGAAGCCGCGATGGCGCCGGCGCCGAAGCAGCCGCGCTCGGCCGCGGGCAGCGGCGCGCCGGTGGCGCCCACGAGCAGCACGGTCTCGATCCAGACGGCCGGGTTGGCCAGCGTCACCGCCGCCGTGGCGCCGAGCGCGCGGCCCAGCGACAGCGGTGCGCCGGCTTCGGCCGCCAGACCTGCCGAGGCGCGGCAGGCATCGCGTGCGGCGCGCAGCGCCATCCAGGCCAGCGCCACGCAGGCCACGGCGCGCAGCACGCCCTGCGCAGCGCCCGCGGCCAGCGCACCGGCGCCACCGGCCAGCCCGGCGGCCAGCAGCACGGCATCGGCACCCACGCAGAAGGCCACGGTGGCGCCCACGTGGCGCTGCGTGATGCCGGTGCGCAGCACGTGCAGGTTCTGCGGGCCGATGGCGGCGATGAGCGCGAGCGACAGGGCGAAGCCCTGGAAGAAGGCGGTGGTGGACATGGGCGGGCAGTGTCGGCAGCGGCCGCCGGCGTGTCGTCACGGCTCGGTCTCGGCTCGGTCTCGGTGCGGTGCCGGCGGGGTCGCACCGGTGCTTGGCGATACTCCCGCCGCGCCATGCCCCTCGCCGCCACGTCCACCCCCACGGCCACCACGTCCGTCCCGACGTTCGTCGCCACGTTCGGACCCTTCCGCCTCGACGCCGCCCAGGCCACGCTGCAACGCGGCGCCGAGAGGCTGCCGCTCTTGCCGCGCGATTTCGACGTGCTGTGCTTCCTGGCCGCGCGCGCCGGCCGCCTCGTCACCAAGGACGAGCTGCTCGACGGCGTGTGGGGCCATCGGCACGTCACCGAATCGGTGCTGAAGACGGTGGTGAGCAGGCTGCGCGCCGCGCTCGGAGACGACGCCAAGGCACCGCAGTACATCGAGACGGTCCCGCGGCGCGGCTACCGCTTCATCGGCCTGGCCGATGGCGCACCGGTGCAGGCCGGTGCCGCGCCGATCCAGGCCGACGAGCCCGGCGCCGCGCAAGCCGAGCCCACCGGTGCAGTGCCCGGCAATCTGCCGCCGGCGCCGCCGCCGCTGCATGGCCGCGAGGCCGACCTGGGCGCCGTGCAACGTGCGCTGGGCAGGCACCGGCTCGTCACCCTCACCGGCCCGGGCGGCATCGGCAAGACGCGGCTGGCGCTCGCGCTCGCGCACGCGGTGCATGGCCGCCACGCCGGCGGCGCCTGGTGGGTGGAGCTGGCCGGGCTGGCGGATGCGGCGGCGTTCAACACCACCGTGGCCGCGGCGCTGGAACTGGGACCGAAGGCGGCGCAGGGCGGCGCCGAAGGCCTGGCGCGGATGCTCGCGGCCGCGCCGCGCCTCGTGGTGCTGGACAACGCCGAGCACCTGGCCGAGGCGGTGGCCGACTTCACCGCCGCCTGCGCGCGGCTGGCGCCGGCGCTGCAGCTGCTGGTCACCAGCCAGGTGGCGCTGCGCGTGGCCGGCGAGCACGTGCACCGGTTGCACGGCCTGGCGGTGCCTTTCCCGCACGCCGGCCCCGAACGGCGGCGCGCACCGCGCGGCGGCAGCGTGGAAGGCACCGGTGACACCGGCGCCGTGACGCTCTTCATCGAGCGTGTGCGTGCCCTGCTGCCGGGCTGGAGCCCGGCGCCGGGCCAGGCCGACACGGTGGCCGAGCTGTGCCGCCGGCTCGACGGCATCCCGCTCGCCATCGAACTGGCAGCGGCGCGCGTGCCGCTGCTCGGCGTGGAGGGCACGCACGCGCGCCTGAACGAGCGGCTGCAGCTGCTGACGCGCGGCCGCCGCGACGCGCCGGCGCGGCAGCGCACCCTGGCGCAGGCGCTGGCCTGGTCGCACGCGCTGCTGCCGCCGCGCGAGCAGCAGGTGTGGCGGCGGCTGGCGGCCTTCGCCGGCAGCTTCACCGCCGAGGCCGCCGAGCAGGTGGCCGGCATCGATCTCGACCGCTGGCAGGTGCTGGAGGCGCTGGAGCGGCTGGTCGACCACTCGCTGGTGCAGGCGTTGCCGCCCGTGGGGCGCGCGCCACCGCGGCTGCGGCTGCTGGAAAGCCCGCGCGACTTCGCCCGCGCTGAGCTCGAGGCCAGCGGCGAAGCGCCGGCCGTGCGGTCGCGCCACGCCCGCGCCACGCTGGCGCGGGTGCAGACGCTGGCCGAATCGTGGCTCGACCTGCCCACCTTCGAATGGCAGACGCTCATCCTGCCGGAGATCGACAACCTGCGCGCCGCCCACGCCACCGCGGCCGCCGGCGACGACGCCGCGCTGCAGGTGGGCCTGGCGGCCTACGGCGCCAGCCTCTGGATGGCCGCCGGCGCGGCGCGCGAGGCGGTGGCGGCCAGCCAGGCGGCGCGCCCGAAGGTGGAGGCCGGCGGTCTGCCCGAGGCCACCGTGGCGCGCTACTGGCACAGCGTGGCCCAGCTCGGCACGGCGATGACGGTGCCGCCGGCCGAAGGCATGCAGGCCGCGCAGCGGGCCCTGGCCGCCTACCGCGCCCTGGGCGACCGCGTCGGCATGTACTGGTCGCTCAACTACATGATCGCGCTGGCGCAGTGGGCCGGCGGCCCCGACTTCGACCCGCAGGCTGCGCTGGACGAGATGTGCGCGCTGGAAGGCCGCGACTGGCCGCTGCTGCGGCGCCGGCCGCTGCGCTTTGCCGTGGCGCTGCAGCACATGCTGCAGGGCCGCTGGGCCGAGTGCCGCGACGCCTTTGCCGAGGAATACCGTCTGGCGCAGGAGCTCGGCGACCTGCGCACGGCGTGGGTGGCCGGCGGCAATGTCGCACACGCGATGCTGGTGCTGGGCGACGCCGAAGGCGCGGCCGCCATGGCCGGCGCCGTCGTCGCCCAGGCGCGCGCCGCCGGCCGGCTGCGCATCGCCTGGGGCGCGCTCGGCATGCAGGCGCTGGCGCTGGTGCTGCTGGGCCGGCGCGAAGCGGCCGAGGCGGCGATGCGCGAGCTGCTCGAGATCGTCAGCGCCGAAGGCGCGCTGTGGTGGGCCGCCGACTACTGGCCGCTGCTGCTGGCGCTGCGCGGCGACCTCGACAACGCCGCCCGCCTGCACGGCCTGGCGCGGGCCATGAACGCCCGCCTCGGCACCGCGCGCGGCGTGCTGCCGCAGCTGATGCACGACCGCCTGGCCGCCCGCCTCGCGGACGCGCACGCGCCGACGCGCCTGGCCGAGCTGCTGGACGAAGGCGCGGCGATGGAGGAGGCCGACGTGCGCCGGCTGGTGCGCGAGGAGGCGCTGGCGGCGCTCGCCTGAAGCCCATACGCCTTCGGCACCTGCTGCGGTCGAACACGTTTGCAGCCGGGCAGGGCGGGCCTGGGTTCAACGTGTGTCCGACTTTGGACGCGTGTGCATCATGGGTGCGGCCGGCGCTTCCTCCAGAGCCGGGCCAACCCGGTTCCGGCCTAGGGTAGGTCATGGGCATCAAGCGTGGATCGCGTGATAACCCCCCATGGTCGCCTGCAACTTGGAAGACTCCGACTTGCGTGCGGCGCTCTGGACGGTGCCGACGCAGCGCATGAAGGGCGGAAGAGAGCAGCCTATCAGCGCGGCGACCTGTTCGCCAAGCGTGATCAGCCGATGAAAGACTGGGCCTCGTTCTTGGCAAAGTCACCAAGCAAAGGCGGGGAAGTCGTAGGCGCTAGCTAGTGCGATGACGACTACCGGCCAGTTCCGGTCGCTCACCACTGGCCGCTTCCAGCGATCTCGACAGGCCAAGTGGACGGCGCAGCCGCCAGGCACCTGAGCGCGTCAGCGCTCGGTCGCCAGCGCCAGCGCGTGGCGATGGGTCCCGCGCTCGCCCGCGACCCGCAGCCCTTCCTGTGGATCCAGCCACTGTTCACTTGACGTGACGCTACGCAGAGCGATCCGCCACGGTCGTACCGCTTGCGACCGGCGCAAGCGTCGACTCGCTTTTCGGCGCGGAGATCGCAGGCGTACCCCGCGACCTGCGTCGGCGCCAGCCACCGCGTCCATCAGTTCGGGGACATGAAGCGCACACATGCTTTCAGCCGGCACGCGAGGGCGCCCGCGACGCGGACGACTCAAGCCGGCTCAGTCCCGTTTGAACGCTTGGCGATCCTCCCGGACGGCGGACACAATTTCGGCTGCAAGTGCGTCGTCTACACCTGCGAGTCCTCTAGCGAGGACGGCGGCCCCGATCAGCGCGGCCAGCTTCTTCAGGTTGTCGGCACGGTCCGGCCTACCGGGCGGCGCCAGGGTGCCGAGGTAAGCGCGCACGCCGCGCGCATAGGCAGCGCGGACCTCACCGCCTTGGCGCGCCATGTCGCCGCCCAACGCGGCAAGGGCGCAGCCGGCGGCTGGATCCTTGAGGTGAGCAGCGGATAAGTAGGTGTGCGCAAAAGCGTCGAGCCCGTCTTCGGCGACGACGCCGGAGGCACGCTCGGCTGTTTCCATCAGGGTGCGTTCGACTGACGCGCCGACGAGGGCCTCCTTGGAGGGGAAGTGGCGGTAGAAGCCGCCGTGCGTCAGCCCTGCGGCTTGGCTGATCTCGGCTACGCCGACCCCGTCGACGCCGCGCTCGCGCAGCAGCCGCGACGCTGCGGAGAGCAGCGCCTCGCGGTTTGCGCTCTTGGTCTCCTTGTCGACCTTCACCTTGGATCTCCGGTTCTCGCTTGACAGCAATGATTACTGTCGCCATCATTGATTTGATTGCGGTCGAAATCATACAGGCTTACCCCACACCCGGCGGGTTCACGCCGGTCCTGCAGCACACGGAGTATCAACATGAGCACCCTCGTCGTCGAATACCTGCCGGGCTACCCGATCTCGAACACGCGCGTCCTGCTGGACAACTTCCTCGCGCGGCTCCCGGCGAACGAGGACGTCCGCCGGCACGACCTGCTGGTTGAACCCGCGCCGATCTTTTCAGCCGTGTCGATGCGCGCCTACACCAAGCGCCACCTTTTCGGCGAAGCGGTCGACGAAGCCGAGCGCGTGTCGCTGAAGCCGTTCTATCGGCTGATCGACGATGTGCTGGCTACCGACGTGCTCGTGCTCGCATTCCCCGTCCACAGCTTCTCTGTGCCGGCGGCGATCAAGGCTTACTTCGACGCGATCATGTTCAACGAAAAGACGTGGCGCCGGGTCTCGGCGGGCCAGTACACCGGCCTGATGACGAGCAAGAAGGCGCTCGCTCTCTCGGCTGCCGGCGGCGTCTACGACCGCCCGCCTTTGGACGCGATGAACTTCATGACGCCGCTCGTCGAAGCCGAGTTCCGCTTCATGGGTTTCGGCGAGATCGAGGTGGTGCTCGCGGAGGGCACGCTGCAAGCGCCTGCGGTGAAGGAGGCCGGGTTCGCTCGTGCATCCCGACAAGTCACCGACGTCGCGGGCCGCTGGTATGCGTCGGCAAGGTCTGCCGATCGCGTCGTGGCCTGACCAGGCGGAGCGTCACCCGATGAGGATGCCTTGCCAGCCGCGCGAGGCACTGTGATCCCACGCGACCACTTTTCAGGAGAACCACATGTCGCTTCAGAACAAGAAGGCGCTTGTCACCGGCGGGTCGCGTGGCATCGGAGCCGCGATCGCCAAGCGGCTCGCCGCCGATGGCGCGTCCGTGGCCATCACGTATGCGGGAAACAAGGCCGCCGCCGATGACACGGTCGCGCTCATCGCCGGCGCGGGAGGCAGGGCTTTCGCTTTCCAGGCCGATGCGGCCGATCCCGCGTCGCAGCGGGCGGGCGTCGAACAGGCCGCAGCGGCGCTGGGCAGCATCGACATCCTCGTTCACAACGCCGGCATCGCCGTGTTCTCCGCCGTCGCCGACGACACCGACGAGACCTATGAGCGTCTGTTCGCTGTCAACGTCAGGGGCCTGCACGTGGGCACCCGGGCAGCGCTGCCGCACCTGGCCGACGGCGCGCGAATCATCCTGATCGGCAGCATGGCGGGCGAGACGGGCTTTCCCGCGACGTCGGCCTACGGTGCCACGAAGGCTGCGGTCGCGGCGCTGGCACGCGGCTGGGCGAAGGACCTCGCGTCGCGCAAGATCCTGGTGAACACCGTCCAGCCGGGCTTGATCGATACGGACATGAACCCCGCCGACAGCGAGCTCGCTCGGCAGATGACACGCTTCGTCCCGCTCGGCCGCTACGGCCGGGCCGAGGAGATTGCAGGCGCGGTGTCCTTCCTCGCCGGACCCGATGCCAGCTACGTCACGGGCACCACGCTGAATGTCCATGGAGGCTTCGGCGCCTGATGAGCAGGCCGTCTACGCGCCAAAGTGAACTGCCGCTTGGACGGAATTGATGCCACACAGCCTGCCTTGCCTCGAAAACTCGCGAGGCGCAGCCCCGTCAGCCAATGCCGTTGCAGGCATCAACCCCGACGGATCACTCTCTTAGGCGAACGTCGGCTTCCTGCGCTCGCTCTGGCAGCGGCACGCTTCTGCAACGGGTCGGTTGCGCCTCTTCAGACCGGTGACGAGCGGTCTTTCAGGGCGGCCGTGACCGCCACGCGCTCAAAGTACGACCGCTGCACTTCGCATAGCTGGCAGCCGTAGATTCGCCCGCGCTCCCCAGCGGAACGTCGCGCGCTCTCGGCGGGCCCAGAGGGTTGGGCAACTCGGCTTAAACCGGAACCGCCGCAGCCAGTGCCGCCTCCCGGTGCTGCGTTCGATCCTCAGCCGGACTTTGACCTTCGGCCGGGTTTGATCGTCAGGCCAACTCGATCGTCAGCTGCTGGTTGCCCACGCGGCAGCTCCCCAGCTTCACCTGCAGCCGGCCGCGGCCACGCACCACCAGCGTGACGAAGCGTTCGTGGCCGTTGCCGCGTGTCCACGGCGAGAACACGGGCGGGCCGCCGTGCAGCCCGCTTCCCCATCCATCCAGGTGCCCGATCTCCAGCTGATCCGGGCCGAGCAGCTCGGCACCGCCCTCGGCGCACAGCCGCAGGCGCAGCGGTTCGGCGTGGGGCAGGCCCTTGGCCGACGGCAGGCCCACGCTGCCCAGGTAGCCGTGGTTGGCGACGCGAAGCTCGATCGCCACGTGGTCCCCGTCGCGCCGCTGCGCCACGCACTGGAGTGACACCCGCGGCAGCAGCGAGGCCACGCGCAGGAAGGCGGCGCTCTGGGCGCGGCAGGTCTCGTCGAGCCGCTCGTAGGGCGGGTTCCAGATGCCGACGCGCGGGTCGAATCCGCCCACCTCCACCTCGCCCAGCTGCGGATGCGCCACCTTGCGCCACGGCTTGAAGATGCGGCCGGCGTTGTGCTCGCGGTCGAAGGCGTGCAGGGCCCGCACCTGGTCGCGATCGAACTTGAAGTAGTGCTCGACGAAGGGCTTGCGGCGCTCGGCGCCGAGCTGCTTGAAGAGGTCCCACAGCTCGACGACGTAGGCCAGCGCACCGCGCTGGCGGTAGGCGTAGTCCTTGAGGTCGCCGAACACCGGCTTGTCGGGCGTGTACAGGAACTCGTGGAAGCCGCTGACGCAGGCGTAGCCGGTGTGTTCGGTCATCCAGGCCTCGACCTGCTCGTAGACGCCGAAGTCGCCGCGGTCCATCTTGCTGTCGGGCTGGTCGCCGAAGGGGCGGATCAGCACGCCGCCGAAGGTGTGCAGGTTCAGCCACACCATGATGTTCGGGTGGCGGGTGGCGAAGTCCATCACCGCGCGCGTCTCGGGCGCGCTGCCCGGGTAGGGGCCGGCCCCGACCTGCTGCGGCTCGGGCATCCAGCGGCTGGGGAAGTTGCGGTTGAAGTCGTACTCGTTGTCGCCCAGGAAGCTGGGCGTGGGCACGTGGCGTCCGTCGAAATTGGCGATGCGGCCCTCGGGGTAGAGGCGGAAGAACGGCCCCTCGTCGCCCGGCTGGCGTGCGACCATCGCCGCCGGCTGAAGAGGCCGGCCATCGGCGCCGCGCAGCTCCACCAGCTCGCCATCGGGGTCTGCCACGCGCATGTAGCCGGCCAGGCCGTCGCCGTCGATGTCGTGGGACTCCCAGACGGCATGGCCGCGCGCGGCGCGCCCGTTCACCGGGCTGCTGCGCACGTAGCGGCCGCGTTCCATCACCTGGTGCGCGCCGTCCGGGCTCATGCGCGGCAGGACGTAGAACAGCGACTCGCGAAGCGCCTCGCCCATCGGCGCCGGCAGCGGCTTGCCGCCCGCCTCGCATGCGCCGCCGTGCACGGCCAGCAGGTCCTCGGCGATGGCCAGCGCGACGCTGCTGCCGCACAGCTCGCTGGCGTGCATGTTGCCGTCGACCCAGACCGCCGGGCGCAGCCGGTCGGGGTCGCGGCCGATGGTCAGCAGCGGCAGGTCGCGCCCCTCGGCGCTCTTGCCGAGGGAGCTCACGCGCACGAGATGCGGGTACCGCTGGGCCCAGGCGGCCAGTTGGTCGTCGATCTGCTGGTTGGTCAGGTACTGCTGGCGGAACATCCGATGAGGCTTCGAGGTGTCGAGAGGGGCGATGTTGCCCCAACGGGCGCCGACCGCAGGGCGACTCGCCCGGCACGCCTTGGAGGGCATCGACGAACACGTTTTAGACGTTTTCAAGACGGCGGCTGCCGTGCCGCGGAAAGTCGCGTCACCACCGATGGGAGCGCGACATGGCGACCTTCATCTCGATCCGCGTTGGCACGTTGGCTCTGCTGACCATTGCAGCAGCCGCATGCGGCGGCTCCGACGACGATTTCGCGCCCAGGACCACAGCGGCCGACCTCAAAGCCCAGCGCGCGCGGCAGGGCTTGGATGCCGGGAAAGGGAACGCCAGTGCCGCCGAAGGGCGGATGAGGCACGCCGGAGCAGGTGCCGGCATGGCGCACTTGCTCGACTCGGTTCAGAGGACGACGCTGTCGACGGGTACGGGCCAGCTCGCAGAGGCCGAGCGGGACGGCTGCTGCCCCGGCATCAGCGACGCCGAAGTCGACGCCGCCGTGGAGGCAGCGGCTGGCGCGTTGAGACACCACCGTGATCCCCTGGTGCAACTCGTGGATGGCGATGAGCTGGCTCGCGCCGCCTGGGCGGCCGAATATCTGGAGACGCGGTGAACCAACGCATCATGGGTCGCAGCGAGCCATGGCCTGGACTGCGTCAGCTCTCCGCGGGCGTCAGCGCCTCGTCATCCAGGACGTGCGCGACCAACTCGGCGTCAGTGGCCTTGGCAGCATCTTCGCGCCAGGCCTGCACCACGCCATCGTCGATCCCTCGCGCATGCAACGCTGCGGCAAGCCGCGCCCGGAAGGCGGTGGTGGCGGGGTGCTCGCGCCCGCCGACGCGGCGCATGTGCCGTTCGAGCGCGGCATCGATCGCCACGGCGGCCTTCAGCCGTCCACGGGCCAGTGCCAGCGACGCCATCGCTTCGGCGGCATAGACCCCGATGGGCGCCACGCCCCATACGGCTCGTTGTTGGCGCGCCAATGCAAGCGCCTCGTCACCTGCGCCGGCCACCGACAGCGCCATGACCACGAACGCCACGACATATGGCGGCGGCGTCGCCGTGAGTTTCAGCATCTCCAGGCCGATCGGCACGGCTTCGGCAGCGCGCCCGGCGGCGACGAGGAACAGCACCAGATTCGCGTCGTTGGCGTACAGGTTCTGCAGCTGCGACTCGTCCCCGGCAGCCTGCAGGCGCAGCCGCATGTGTTGCAGCGCCGTGATCAGCGCGGGCACGTCACCGCGCAGCTCGATGAGGGCGTTCTCGATGTTGCGCCGCGTCAGCTCGACCATCGGTGGGTCGTCGTCCCGTTCGAGCGTCGTCAGCTCGGCCAGCACGCCCTCGGCGCCTGCAACGTCGCCCTGGCGCGTGTACGCGAAGCCGAGAGCGGCCAGCGCGCGCATCAGCTGGCGCCGGCCGCCGGCCACCCGCGCTTTGTCGACGGCTGCCTTCTTGAGCTGCAGCAGTTCGGCGTGTGCGATGCCGGCCTGCACACCGTAGACGCCCAGGCGCCACGCGCAGCGCGCCTGCAGCGCCGGCGTGGGTAGCGTGTCGAGGGACGGCTGCAAGCTGCGCAGCGTGGGAAGCACGTCATGCAGCGCGCCGGCCGCCACCATCGGGTGCACGGTCGTGGTGGCCAGCAAGAGCGCCGTGGCGTGGTCGCCCTGGGCCAGGCTGAAGGCAAGCGCGACACGCACGTTGTCGAGCTCCGGCTGCACCGTTGCTGTCAACGTCGCGATCGCGCTGGGGGGTGCGTCCTCGGCAAAGGCCCATTCATCGGCGGCGGCGCACATGTTCGCGACGGCCTGGGCGTGGCGCCTGCGCACGCTGTCGACCTCGCCCGCCTCCTGAGCGCGCTCGGTCGCGAACTCGCGCATCGTCTCCAGCAGACGGTAGCGCAGCAGCTTCGAGCCGGTGCCGGCGAGGCGGTCGTCGACGGCGACGATCGAGCGGTCGACCAGGACCCCGAGCGCGTCGAGCACGTCCCAGCGGTCGAACTCCGCGTCGCTCGCCGCGTCCTGGGCCAGTTCGAGCGTGAAGCCGCCAGCAAACGGCGCCAGCCGGCGCAGCAGGCGCTGCTCGCGCTCCGCCAGCAGGCCGTGGCTCCAGTCAAGCGCTGCCCGCAACGTCTGCTGGCGCGCCGGGGTGTCGGCGGCACGCAGCGGCGCCAGCACCCGCAGCCGCTGGTTGAGCCGCTCGCGCAGCCCTGCCAGGCCCAGGAGTCGTGCCCGCGACGCCGCCAGTTCGATCGCCAGCGGCAGGCCGTCCAGCGCGCTGCAGATGGCCACGATGTCCTCGGCCGCGCCGCGCTTGGTGGCGTCGAAGCGCAGGTCGTCGGCCCGCGCACGCTCCACGAACAGCCGCACGGCCGGATAGTCGAGGCAGCCCGACGCGCCCGCGGCCGGCACCTCGAGCGGCTGGATGCGGTGTACACGTTCGCCAGGCAGCCCCAGGGCCACCTGGCCCGTCACGAGCAGCTGCACCCCTGGTGCCGCTGCCAGCACTGCACGCGCCACTGCCGCGGCGGCAGGTGCGACGTGCTCCACGTTGTCCAGCACCAGCAGCAGCCGTTTCGTGGCGAGCAGCCGGGCGATGCGATCGACGTCCGGCGGCGGCCCTGGCGCAGCGTCCAGCAGGCGGCCAATGGCGGCGACGACGTCGCCACCGGGCGGCAGCGGTGCAAGATCGACCCAGCGCACGCCGTCGGGCCAGCGCTCGCGTTCGGCCTGAGCGTGGGCCCGCGCCAGCCGCGTCTTGCCGATGCCGCCGGCGCCGACGATGCTGACGAGCCCGCCTCCCTGGGCCGACAGCTTCGCCAGCAGTGCCAGGTCGGCCTCGCGTCCGATCAGGGGAGTGGGGTCGGGCGTCAGGGCGCCGTCTCCCGTCTTGACGGCGCCGGGGCCCGATGGTGCAGGGGTCTGCTGCGCGTCCGTGCCCGCGCCCTCCACTTCAGCCACGAAGCGATAGCCCCGGCCGGGGATCGTGGCGATCACGTCGGGGCCGACGAGCTTGCGCAACGTGCTCACCTGCACGGCGAGGTTGTTCTCCTCGACCACGACGTCGGGCCAGACCCGGTCGAGCAGTTCCGCCTTGGTGACGATGCGGTGGCGTTCGGTCGCCAGCGCCGTCAGCACGTCGAAGGCGCGGGCGCCAAGGGGCACTGGCTGACCGTCTCGCAGCAGGCGTCGATGGGCGGGCTGCAGGCGCAGGGTGCCGAACCGCACCTCGGCTTCGTCGCCAACGTCGGGCGCCGAGCTCGAGGCGGAGCCTGCTTCGCGTCCCTGGGGGGAGGCCACCGGATTCCTCCAAATGCCGGTGATTCCGCGACCGGCCCTGCGGAAACTATATCGAGCGTGGCCCGCAGTCCGCGGCCTTTCCCGGTGGCGGCGGGGAGTCGTGGCGCGCCGACCGATCCGAGCGGAGATTCAGCACGCGTTCGGAATCCTTAGGGACGGCGGCGAGGCGCCGCCGCACAGTGGCGGACCCAGACCGCCACAGTGGATTCCAAAGGAGAGCGTCCATGAGACTCACGCAGCTCTTGCAACGCGCCGCCAGCGCCCGCCCCGACGAGGTCGCCACCGTCTGCGGTGGCCGCCGCCGCACCTTCGCTGAGGTGGCCGACCGCGTGGCCCGCGGGGCGGGAGCGCTGCGCGAGCTTGGCGTCCAGCGCGGCGACCGTGTCGGCGTCCTGGCCCTCAACAGCGACCGCTACGTGGAGGCCCACATGGCCGTGCCGTGGGCCGGCGCGGTCATCAATCCGGTCAACACCCGCTGGAGTGCCGCCGAGATCGCCTACTCGCTGGACGACTGCGACACCCGCGTGCTGATCATCGACGACGCGTTCCTTCCGCTGCTGCCCGACCTGCACGCGCGCAGCCGCTCGCTGCAGACCGTGGTGCATGTCGGTGATGGCGCCACACCCGCCGGCCTGCACGGCTACGAGGCGATGCTCGCAGCCAGTTCGCCCGTGGCGGATGCCGGCCGCAGTGGGGGCGACCTGGCGGGGGTGTTCTACACCGGCGGCACCACCGGCTTTCCCAAGGGCGTCATGCTGTCGCACGACGCCCTGGGTTACAACGCGCTGCTGTTCGCCGCACTCGGGGTGGCGCGCGACGCGGAGGCCGGGCTGCACGTGGCACCGCTGTTCCACATGGCCGGTGTCGTGCTGATGAACGCGCTGTGGACGGTCGGCGGCACCCACGTCACGCTGCCGGCGTTCGAGGCTGCGCAGGTGGTGGCGGCGCTCGAGCGCGACCGCATCTCCACCACGTTCATGGTGCCGACGATGATCCAGATGCTCGTCGACCTCCCGCAGCTGGGTCGTTTCGACCTGAGCGCGTTGCGGCGCATCGGGTACGGCGGATCGCCGATCAGCGAGGCCGTGCTCGCGCGCGCGGCCGCGCGGCTGCCGCATGTCGAGTTCGCGCAGGGATACGGCATGACCGAACTGGCCCCCACGATCACCTTCCTCCCACCGGCACTGCACGGCGCCGAGGGCCGCGCGCGCGGCAAGCTGGTCACCGCGGGGCAGCCGGTGCCGGGGGTCGAACTGCGGATCGTCGACGCCGAGGGCCAGCCGCTGCCGGCCGGTGCCGTGGGGGAGATCGTGGTCCGCAGCCCCGGCCTGATGCAGGGCTACTGGGGCAAGCCGGACGAGACGGCGCAGGCGATCGAGCGGCCGCCGCACGTCGGCTGGATGCACACCGGCGATGCCGGTCGGCTCGACGACGAGGGCTTCCTCACGGTGGTGGACCGCATGAAGGACATGATCGTCAGTGGCGGCGAGAACGTCTATTCGGCCGAGGTCGACCAGGCCCTTGCCCGGCACCCAGCCGTGGCTGCCTGCGCCGTCATCGGTACCCCCGACGACACCTGGGGTGAGCAGGTGCACGCGGTGGTCGTGCTCAAGCCGGGCGAGCACACGGATGCCGACGCGCTGCGTGCGCACTGCAAGACGCTCATCGCCGGCTACAAGTGCCCGCGCAGCGTGGCGTTCGTGGCGTCGCTGCCGCTGTCCGGCGCCGGCAAGGTGCTGAAGACGGCGTTGCGCGCGCCGCACTGGGCCGGGCGCACGCGCCAGGTCGCCTGAGTCTGCGGGACGCGGGCCGCGCGGCCTCAGAGCGGCACGCCGAGCGCGGCGAAGTCGCCGACGCAGCGATCGACGAAGCCGGGGTCGATGTAGGGCAGCGTGCGCCGGTAGCGGCTGCAGGTCAGACCCGGGAGGCGGGTGCGCAGTCCGTCGGCCACGGCCTGGGCATCGTCGGTGAGGCCTGCGCCGCAGAGCGCGTGCAGCAGCGCGGTGCGCCCCGGCAGGTAGCCGGGCAGCTCCGCCTCGGCGCGGCGTGCCGCGGCCAGTGCCAGGTCGTTTCGACCGGCGATCAGCTCCGCCCAGGCGAGACCGGCGCTGACGTAGCCGTGCTCCGGGTCCAGCGGGTTCAGCTCCTCGGCCCGCGCCAGGTGCTCGGCGGCCCGCTCGGGCTGGCAGACATAGGTGTGCACCCAGCCCGCCGTGCGCAGCACGTTGACCGAGTTCGGGTTCAGCGCCAGGGCCCGTTGCACCGCGTGCAGCGCCGCGTCGTGGTCGTGCGCGAGGTAGCCCAGTGCGATGGCCGCGAACGCCAGTGTCGACGGATCGTCGCGGTGATCGCCGGCGGCTTCGCGCGCGAACGGCAGGCCTTCCAGCGCGCGCCGCCAGCCGAGCGAACCGTTGGCCCAGCCCGCGGTACACGCCCACGCGAGCAGCGACTTGGCATAGGAATAACTTGGGTCGGCCGCCAGCGCGCGATGCAGCAACGCGAGCGCGCGATCGATGTGCCCGCTGAGTCCGGCGGCGAAGATCAGCGGTCGGGCCTGCAGGCACAGCTCGTAGGCCTGCAGGCTCTCGGTGGGCTTGCCGCGCATGCGCTCGATCTCGGCGCGTGCGAGGTTGGGCTCGATTGCCGCAGCCACCTTCGCGGCGATCTCGTTCTGGAGCGCGAAGACGTCCGCGCGCGGGCCCTCGAAGCGCTCGTCCCACAGCTGGTGGCCGGCACGCGTCTCGACCAGTTGCACGCCGATGCGCAGCCGATCGCCCGCCTGGCGCAGGCTGCCCTCGACGACATACCGCACACCGAGCGCGCGCCCGACCGTGGGCACGTCGACGAGGCGCCCCTTGTAGCTGAAGCTGGAACTGCGCGCCACGACGCGGAAGCCGCGCACGCGTGAGAGCGCGCTGGTGAGGTCCTCGACGATGCCGTCGACGAAGTAGTCTTGGCCCTCGTCGCCACCGATGTTGGCGAACGGCAGAACGGCCAGCGAAGGCACGGCGTCGATCCCGGCGTCGGCCGCCGTCGCTGCGGTTGCCGCCGGCGCCGGCGTGGCCGACGCGGTGAACCGGTAGCCGACGCCGCTCACGGTGGCGATCGCGTCCGCGCCGAGCAGCTTGCGCAGCCGCGCGACGTGCACCGTGAGGTTGTTCTCCTCCACGACGAGGCCTCGCCAGACGACGGTCAGCAACTCGTCCTTCGTGACGACCCGCTCGCGGGCGTCGGCCAGGCACATCAGCACGTCGAACGTCCGCGCGGAGAGTTCGGCAGGAAGGCCACCCACCAGGACGCGTCGCTCGTCCGGTCGGATCTCGAAGCGCGAGAAGACGAGGGGCGGTCGCACGCCAAGAGTCTAGGCGCGACGCCGGCCGTTACGGGCGCACCGTGTGGCGTCCGCTTGGGGAAAGGTGCGAGTTGGCTCTGCGCTTGGCCGGCAGCGGTCCTCGTCCGCACCGCACAGGTTCAGGACGCCGGTGGGACATGCGATCTGCTGCGTGCAGGCAGCCTTCGTCCGACATGGGACGCGCCGCGCAAGCTCGACAATGCCACAGCGCCGGTGACCGGCCAGCTTTCAGGAACCTTGCATGCCAAAGCAGCCCAAGCGTGCCATCGCACTCACGCAGAAACGCACCCCTGACGAAGCAGGCGGTTCGGGAAAGAACGCTGCGCGTCCTCCCAAACCCGCCTGGGTCCCCGCCAACAAGCTCCCCGGGAAGAAGTTCAACGCCCGCCGCAACCTTCCGTCCGGGCCGCTCGGCGGGTCGGGCCGCAAGACCAACATCTCGCGGTCGTCCTGAGCTGGCGGGAGTTGGCCACCACTGGGCCTTCATGACGCACGCTCCGTTCTGGTCAAAAAGCGCGTGCGACTGACCGATGTAATCGACCAATCAATCCAGCTTGGCCATCAGCCAGGCACGCGGCGAACTGCCGAATCGTTGCTTGAATGCCCGGCTCAACGATGACCCGTTGGAGAAGCCCAGATCGGCGGCGACGAGCTTCTGCGGCCGCCCGGCCTGCAGCGCCGCCGAAGCCAGCGTGAGTCGCCAGTCCGTGAGGTAGGCCGCCGGCGTGAAGCCGGTCGCCGTGCGGAAGGCCTCGGCGAACGCGCTTCGCGACATCCCGGCCTCCTTCGCCATTCGGGCCAGCGACCAGTCGTCCTGTGGTGCAGCATGCAGCGCCACCAGGGCGCGCGCCAGCCGCGAGTCATGCAGGCCCATCATCAGTCCTCCGGAGACGCCCGCGGCCTGCGGGTTGTCGACGATCCAGCGCAACAGCTGGATCAGCACCACCTCGAAGAGCCGATCGGCCAGCAGGCGTGAGCCGCAGCGGGGCTGATCGGTCTCGGCAAACAACAGTTGCAGGGCCGGATGCAGGCCCGGAACCTTGCGCAGCGGCAGCACCACCAGCGCTGGCAGTGCTGCGACGATCGGGTTGCGGTCGCCGCCATCGAAGTGCAGCGCGGCACAGGTGAAGTCGGAACCCTCGCGCGGCGGGTTCACGAACTCGTGGTGCACGGCACGCGGGTACAGCACCAAGGTGGGCTCGTCCACCACCACCCGCCGCCGCGCCAACGGCCCGCCGCGGTGCTCGATGCGCAGCTCACCGCGGCGCAGCACGTGCAGGAAGGCGCGGTCCGGCTGCGCCTCGAATCGCGTGCGACCGCACAACGGCCCGGTGTGGAAGAGCGAGGCACGGACATGGAAACGCTCGAGCAAGGTCGACAGGCGATCGAACGCCTCCTCCGATCCAGGTCGCTTCACGCTGGACGCTGAGTGATGTTTGGTGGACTCCATGACACCCATCATCCATCAAGAGCCGGGAAGATCCAAGCTCGGGCTGCCGCAGCGGGGCCCTTGTCCCCGGAGACCGCATGAAGTTCTTCTTCGTTCCCCTGACCGCCATTGCCCTCGCGACCACCATGACCACCACCCGAGCTCAGCAAGCGTCCCCCTCCGTGCCCGGCTACGCCTATGGCCAGCGCACGCTCGCCACCTCGCCCGTCTCGCTGGCGGAACTCAAGCAGTTGCAGACCACGCTGCTGTTCGGCGAGGAGGACGTCAAGGCGCTGCGACAGAGCAAGGCCATCCTGGCGGACCAGACCGACGCCATCCTGGACGTCTGGTACGGCTTCGTGGCCTCGACCCCACACCTGGTGCACTTCTTCGGCAACGTGACCACCGGCCAGCCCGACGGCGCCTACTTGGAGGCGGTTCGCAAGCGCTTCGCGGTGTGGATCCTCGACACGGCCGACGCCAACTTCGACCAGCGCTGGCTCGATTGGCAGCACGAGATCGGACTCCGCCACCACCGCACGAAGAAGAACAAGACCGACGGTGCCAACAGCGTGCCGCAGGTCGACTTCCGCCACATCCCGGCGCTGACGATCCCCATCACCACGACGCTCAAGCCCTTCCTGGCGAAGAAGGGCGCGCCGGCCGCCGACGTGGAGAAGATGCACGCGGCCTGGGTGAAGTCCGTGCTTCTGCAGAGCATCCTCTGGAGCCAGCCCTACGTGCGCGACGGCCAGTTCTGAGGGCGCCGACGTGCCATCGCACCTCATGCCGCTGGTCGCCGAACCCCATGCGCGTCCGACGCCGCCGGACTGGCATGCGAGCGACTGGCTCAACGCTTCGGCGCAGCCGACGCTCGAGTCCCTGCGCGGCCGCGTGGTGCTTCTGCACACCTTCCAGATGCTCTGCCCCGGCTGCGTGTCTCACGGTTTGCCGCAGGCCGAGCGGGTGTGGCGAACCTTCCCTCGCGATCGGGTGGCCGTGGTGGGGCTTCACACGGTGTTCGAGCACCACGCAGTGATGACACCCGCAGCGCTGCGCGCCTTCGTCCACGAGTACGGCTGGAGCTTCCCGATCGGCGTGGATACGCCTGGCAGCGGAGCCGCGGTGCCGCGAACGATGGCGCTGTACGGCTTGAGGGGTACGCCGACGCACCTGCTGCTGGACACCCGTGGGCGGGTGGCGCTGCATCACTTCGGGGCGCTGGACGACCTGGTGCTCGGCGCGGCCATCGGCAGCTTGATGGAGGAGTCGGACGCCTCCGGCCCGGAGCCGCCGTTGACCGCAGCAATGCGCGAGGGCGGCACGGGCGCCGCGTGGACGGCCTGACGCTCGGTGCTACGCGCCGGCGGGCCCCGCGGTGGCCAGCCGCTCGCAGCGCGCGGCATCGACCGGGTGCCCCGCGGCGCGGAAGCGCGCCGCCGCGGCTGCGAAACGCGCTGCCACGTCGCCGCGCGGGACGCCACGCGCCGCTTCGAGGTGGCCGCGCACCTCGTCGTGCGCCGCGTGCCAGGCCGGCAGCCGCATCACCACGTCGGCCAGGTAGGCGCACTGCGCCTCGTGCTGCTCGGCCAGGGACAACTCGCCGGCCCGCGCCGCGGCGATGGCGGCCGGCACCGCGAAGGTGATGCGGCAGCCGGGGCAGGTCTCCAGCGGCCCGCGCACCGCGGCCGCCGCATCCAGCATCACGTGGAGCGAGGCCTGCGGGTCGTGCGCGTGCAGCTGGATGCGCGTGCCGTAGATGCGGTCGAGCAGGTGGAAGCCGATGTCGGTGCTGCGCGCCAGGTCCAGCGCCTCGTCCAGCAGGGCGCGCGCCTCGTCCCGCCGGCCCTCGTGCAGCGACACCTCGGCCAGCCGCTGCAGCGACAGCGCCTCGCCCACCGCGCCGCCCAGGCGGCGGTGCAGGCGCGCGCCTTCGCGCAGGTGCTCGCGCGCCGCGGCGACGTCGCCGGACAGCCACTCGGCCTCGCCGCGCAGCGTCGCCCCGAAGGCATGGCCGCGCGCCGCGCCCAGGCGCTGCGCCTCGGTCACCAGGGCGTCGGCGAAGGCGATGACGTCGGCATAGGGCCGGGCGCCGTAGAGGAAGCGCTGCGTGATGCACAGGTGCCCGTCAAACACGCGCACCGCCAGGTGCGGCACCTGCGCCGTCTCCTGAAGGTCGGTCCACACGCTCTGGTGCAACTCGCCGCGTGCGTGCGCCGCCGCGGCCTGGGCCCATGACGCGACGACGATGGCCGCGGTGTCGCCGCTCTGCAGCGCCAGCCGGCGCGCCACCGCCGACTTGGCGGTGCCCATCGCCGGGTCGGCCACGCCCAGCGCGGCCGCGCCGCTGTAGGCGAGAGCCTCGCTGAGCAGGCCTTCGACGCTGGTCGGCTTGAGGCCGCGCAGCAGTGCCAGCGCGCCCTTCGGGTCGCCTTGCTTCACCTGCGCCAGCGCGGCCTTGGCCAGCAGGTCATGCGCTGCCGCGCCGCCCACCGCCTCGGCCGCCTGCCGGTAGGCAGCCAGCGCCGCGGGTTCGCCCATGGCATCGAGTGCCTCGGCGCGCAGCCGCAGCGCCTCCGGATGCCCGGGCTCGGCGGCCAGCAGCGGCTCGAGGTGGCGCAGCGCATCGCTGAACGCCGCCAGCCGCATCGCGTCGCGGGCCGCGGCCAGCCACCAGGGCACGGCCTCGCGCGGCCTGCCGCCCTCGCGCCAGTGGCGTGCGACCTCGGCCGGCGCGGCGGCGCGCTCGGCAGGCCGCTCTGACAGCAGTTCGGCGACGGCGCGGTGCATCTGCGCCCGGCGGTGTGGCGCGATCTGCTGCAGCAGCGCCTGGCGCACGAGCGCGTGGCGGAAGCGGTAGCGGCTGCCGTCGGGCACCAGCACGCCTTCCATCAAGGCCGCGTCGAGCGCAGCCATGGCGCTGGTGTGGGCGGCGACCGCCAGCGTCTCCACCATCGCCACGTCGAAGGCATCGCCGCACAGCGCCAGCCACTTCAGCAGCGCCAGGACGGGGTCGGGCACGTGGCACAGCCGCGCCATGACCGCCTCGACCGTCGTCGCAGGCAGGCGGCCGTCAGGTGCGGCGGCGGCGCCGCGCGCGAGCTCGATCGCAGCGAACGGATGCCCCTGTGCGGCGGCCACCACGCGCGCCAGCAGCGCATCGTCCAGCGGTGCTGGCGCGGCGCGCTGCACCAGGCGGCGGCACTCGTCGTCGTCGAGCGGCGCCACGTCGATGAGCTGCAGCGCGCCGGCGCTCTGCAGGCGCGCGAGGCCGCGCCCGAGCTCGCTTTCGGCGGCCACCGGGCGCACGCACAGCAGCAGGCCGAGCGCGCCGCCGGTGACGGCCAGCTGCAGCAGCGCGTCGGTGTCGGCGTGGTCGACAAGGTGCGCGTCGTCCACCTGCAGCAGCAGCTCGCCGCCGTCGGAGGCCGCGAGCAGCAGGCGGCGGATGGCGCCCACCACCTGGTGCCGTCCCAGCGGCCCGGGCAGCGGACGCGTTGGCGCCGCCAGCGGCGTCAGCAGCGCCAGCACCTGGCGCGCGGGCTCACCCACCCGGTCGAGCAGGGCGCGCCGGTCCAGCAGCAACTGCTCGGCCAGCGCGACGAGGACGGGGTAGGCACGCCCGCTCTCCGGCGCGTGAAGCTCGACCGTGTGCCAGCCGCGGGCGCGGGCCTGCGCCGCGACCTCGCGTGCCAGGCCGCTCTTGCCGATGCCGGCCGGGCCGCGCAGCACCAGGCCGCCCGGGCGCCGGCCGCGCGGCTGCGCCAGCCAGGCATCGGCTTCGGCCAGCGCCGGGGCACGGCCGACGAAGGCCGGCGTGCCCGGCTGCAGGCCGGCGATGCAGCGCTGGTAGAGGGCTTCGGTCTGCGCATCGGGCACCATGCCCAGCACCTCGCGCAACGCGCCGCGCAGGTGCGCGTACCAGCGCAGCGCGGCGGCGCGGTTGCCGTCCTCGAGTTCGCGCTGCATCAGGGCGCGGTGCGCGGGCTCGTCGGTGGGGTCCAGATCGGCCAACCGCTCCCACTGGCCGGCGCAGCGCAGCAGCGCCAGGTGGCGTGCCCGGATGCGCTCGCGCGCTCCTTCGGTCCACGCTTCGTAGCGTGCGCCGGGCAGCAGCTCACCGGGATGGGCCGCGGCGGCGTCGGCGCAGGCGGCGGGGTCGCCCAGCGCCAGCGCAGCCTCGGCGGCACGCTCGAAGGCCTCGGCGTCGACCTGCACCGGCCGCTCGGGCCACAGCACCAGTTCACCGCCCTGCGCCACGACGGCGTCGTGCCGGCCCAGCGCCTGGCGCGCATGGTGCAGCGCCTTGCGCAGGTTGGCGCCACCGGCGGCGGCGTCGAGCTCGGGCCACAGCGTGTCAATCACCTGGTCGCGCGTGAGCCGATGGCGAGGTTGCAGCGCGAGCAGCTGCACCAAGTGGGTGGCGCGCAGGCTGGGCCAGCGCGCGGCGGGCAGCTCGGCGCCGTCCACCGCCACCGCGAAGCGGCCGAGCAGGTGGACGTGCAGCACCGTCGGCGCAATGCCGGTGAGGTCGATGGCGGCGAGTTGCATGCGGCCAGTGTGCGCAGCGCCCCGTTCGCGGCGCAAGCCCGGGCCGACCCAGGAACGTTCCAGGAACAACCGCCGGGCATGGTGCAGCCCGTCCGGGACATCCGGCAGCCCGACATCACCCAGGAGGTCTACTCATGCACACCCCCGCCACCGCCACCGCCCCGACCGCGCCCGCGACGTCGGCCGCCAAGCCGCAAACGGCGCCCGGCACACCCGCCGCGGGCGCACGGCCCGCGAGCCGCGCCGCCGACGTCGCCCACGACGACCGCGGCGCGATCGAGTACGCGTCCTGGCTGCTGCTGCTGCGCCAGCTGGGCGCCTGACCCTCACCAACCCTTCGGAGCCCACCATGACGAGCACCCCGACTTCGCTGTACGACCGCCTCGGCGGGCGCGACGGCATCACCCGCATCACCCGCACGCTGATCGAGAACCACATGGCCAACCCGCTGGTCGCCACGCGCTACGCCCAGTCCGACATGGACAAGGTGGAGCGCCGGGTGATCGAGTTCTTCTGCGCCGGCGCGGGCGGGCCCGAGACCTACACCGGGCAGGACATGCTGGCCACGCACAAGGGCATGAACATCAGCGAGCAGGAGTTCGTGGCCGTGGTCGACGATGCGATGGCCGCGCTGCAGACCAACGGCATCGACCAGCCGACGCGCGACGCGGTGCTTGGCATCCTCTGGTCGCTCAAGGGGCAGGTGGTCCGCGTTTGAAACGGCGGGCGGGCGCCGCGGAGACTCGCCCGTCCATCCGCATCGGATCCCTTCGGACCCCCCGAACCCTCACTCGACGTTCTGCACCTGAACTTCGAGTGCGAAGCCAAGTGCCTGTCGTGCCTTGATATTCTGTTTGCCTTGCACCGAAACCCCCACAAAGAACCCCACACATCCAAGGTGCAGAGCCGGGAGGAAACGCGTCACCGTTCGGGCTCGCAGCGCCTTTACTGTACCCCGCAGGACCGGTAGTTCGGCTGGTGGATGGGTGCCCCGATGTCTGCGAAGCGATCCGTCAGCTGAACCCTATCGCTTCGCCTTCGCCACTTCCTCCGCCACGAGCGCAGCAAGCTGGTCCGGACCGAAGCTGGGCAGGCTCCGGCCGTTGACGAAGAAAGTGGGTGTGCGGCTCACCTGCAGTGCGGTGAGGTCCTCGACATCCTGGGCCAGCAGCGCCTGCATCTCGGGCCGGGCCATGTCCTCCCGAGCACGCTCGATGTCCAAGCCGGCCGCTTTCGCGATCTCGAAGGTGAGGTCGGGGTTGGGCCGGCCGTGGTCGGCCCAGGTCGGTTGCGCCTGCAGCACCGCTTCCAGCACCGTCTGGTAGTTGCCCTGGCGCTTGGCCGCTTCGAGCAGCTTCACCACCTGGTCGGAGCCCTGGTGGAACGGCGCGTAGCGAATGACGAGTCGGACGTCGTCCGGGTACTTCGCCATCAGGCTCTTGACGATCGGATAGAAGGCGCGGCAGGTCTCGCATGCCGGGTCGAAGAACTCGACGATCGTGACTGGCGCACCCTGCGGGCCGAGCACCGGCGAGTGCATGCGCACGAGGCGGGTCTGCTCGGCGCGCACCGTCTGGTCCTGGACGGTCTGCGTCTGCTTCCGGTACAGGCTCACGCCGAGGACGAAAGCGGCGACCACGAGGATCAGGATGCCGCCGACGGCGAGCTTCTTGGTGTTCATGCACGGGTCTTTCGCAGGTAGACGAGCAGGAGGGCGACGATCGCGGCGAAGGCGATCAGCGACAGCCACGGGATCTGGATGTTGCCGAGGATCACCAGCTTCTGGTCGCTGCAGGACGGGCCGGCGCCGCAGGGGATCCACCACTGCGGGACCCAGCCTGCGATGAGCGCGGTGTGGTAACCCGCCACGGCCACGCCGCCCAGCGCCAGCGGAAACGCATAGACGGCACCGCGCCGGTCGTTGCCGAAGGCCGCCATACCCAGGATCACGGCCAGCGGGAACATCAGGATGCGCTGGTACCAGCACAGCTGGCAGGGCGTCATGCCCATCACCTCGCCGATGAACAGCGCAGCGAAGGTCGACACCAGGGCGACAGCCCAGGCGGCCGACAGCCACAGCCACCCGGTGCTCGGCCGGGTGGGTGCTGGGCTGTCGTGTTCACCGCGCGCGCTGTTCATGGCGCGGACAACCTTACTTCAGGGTGAAGCGTGCCGTGGACGGCTTGCCGGCGACCGTCACGATGGCAACCGCCTTGGTGCCCGGGCCGACCTTGAAGCTGCCGGTGGCTTCGAACTTGTCGCCAGCGGGCTTGAGCTCGACCTCCTGCTTCTCGGTGCCGGTCAGCAGCGTGAGCTTGGCGCTGGCCTTGCTCAGATCAGCCGCCTTGCCGTGGTCGCGCAGGTGGAGCTGGATCACGGTCGGCTTGGCTACCAGTTCGTAGTCCATGTCCTTGACTTCAACCACAACGCCGCCGTGCAGCGGCTTGTGATCGTGCTTGTCGCCGGCGGCGAAGGCCGAGCCGGCGAGAGCCAGGGTGATCGAGGCCAGGAGAATTTGCGTCTTCATGAGAGTCCTTTCGGGGTGGTGGGTGGGAACAGGGGAAGCAATCAAAGCGCCTCGGCGTCCCGGTCGTCCATCAGCGCTTCGGCCGGCTTGCGCCCGAAGAGCCAGAACATCGCGGGCGTGAGAAAGGTGTCGAGCAGGGTCGAGCTGATGAGGCCGGAGAAGATCACCACGGCCACCGGGTGCAGCACCTCCGTGCCGGGCTGCTCGGCCTCGAACAGCAGCGGGGCCAAGGCGAAGGCTGTCACCAGCGCCGTCATCAGCACCGGGCTCAGCCGCTCCATCGAGCCGCGCAGGATCATCTTCTGGTCGAAGGACTCGCCCTCGAATCGCATCAGGTTGATGTAGTGGCTGACCTTGAGGATGCCGTTGCGCACCGAGATGCCTGCCAGCGTGATGAAGCCCACAAGGGCCGCCACCGACAGTGGTTGCCCTGACAGCCACAGGCCGATCACTGCACCCACCAGGGCGAGCGGAATGTTCACCATGATCAGCGCCGACAGCGCGGCCGACTTGTAGCGGCTGTACAGCACCACGAACATCAGCGTCAGCGAC